>Ga0209676_1001284_pt1 | contig 25962 bp, 22 predicted proteins | sample AraplaCvi_mLB_r2_FD_184282 | JGI IMG/M metagenome (GOLD analysis project Ga0209676, IMG submission 184282) | Arabidopsis root microbial communities from North Carolina, USA - plate scrape MF_Cvi_mLB_r2 (SPAdes) (version 2) | ecosystem: Host-associated > Plants > Roots > Endosphere | place: USA... | reverse complement strand
CAACCTCTTTGAAATTAATAATCCAAGGCCGATCCCATCATTATTATCATTTCCTTGTTTGTAAGGGGAAAATAGACGACTTTGGATATCATCATCCATTCCTAACCCAGTATCGTGAATATGGATAACAGCCATGTTATTTTCTATTTGGGCGCTGATTTTTATAGATCCTGCTCTCGTATATTTAATGGCATTGTGTAGGAGATTAAAAAGAATTTGAATCAATCGATTTTCATCGGCCACCACATTAGGGAATGACCTAGGAATTGTGGAACTCATTTGAATCTGTTTACCGATTGTTATAAAGCGTAACAAGTCAAAAACGCCATAAACTGTACCTTGAATGCTGACGTTCTGTTTATGGAGATGCAAATTACCTTCTTTTAATAATCCGGGATAGTAGAGCCATTCCCCATCTAAGTAAAGAACTTCTTTATCGGATAGCTGATGATCCCGTAGATCAAATACACCTTCCTTAGCAATCGGTTGCTCACTGGAAGGGAGAAAATAGGCTAGCCATAGTATACGAAGTGTAGTAAGAACTATAAAAATTAAAATGATGAAAAGCGAATGTCGTATTGTCGCTTTTTTAAACAGTGACATAAGAACCCCCAGAATTTACCGAATGTATTAAAAGGCCTATATTCACCATGCCATGAAATTTAGAAAATGGGAATAAGAAATTTATAAAAAAGATACTTTCGGACTAATCAGAAAGAGTTGATTTCCGCTTCGGGCTACTCGCTTTCACACGAGAGTAGCGTGAGGTCTTAGCTCCTGCCTATTGTATGTGTCAATTATATTTTTAGGTGAATTATTTTTCATTAAGTGGAGAGACGTATGATTGCAAGGGGAGAAATAATCTAGTGTAGGTAAGTTCAAGTTAAAGCCTCCAGACGCGATTATGCAAAAGGCATAATGATAATACCTGTTTACCAACAAGTTTAGGCATCGAGGGTATCTTCTCGATGCCTAGAATTATTCAACAGATATAGCGTTAAACAGCTCAGTTGTTTCTTGCTTTGGTAAAATACCGAGATCTGTCATCAATATACTTTTAAAGGTGTTGTATACCTTTACTGCACCTGCTCGATGATCTACTTCTATATAGTGTCTCATTAGCTGTTGGATGGTTTTATCGGAATAGGGGGTATGTTCTACTGTTAAAAGTAATATATGCTCTCGTTTTTCCACATCATCTATTGCTGTATAGTGCTCTACTAAATCATGAAGTAAAAGAGTAAATTTGTTGTTCATAAAACTTGCTTTACTAGTAATCCAGGGATAATCTAATGAGGTCATAAACTCACCTTGGTAATTTTGTACGAGCGCCTCAGCTATCTCTACATCAATCTTACCAGTCTCCGTTTTACCATTTAAAATATGCTCCAAGTCATGGGCATCACATTGAAAATCCTCTAATTGCAAAAAATAGCAGCCATTTGCATACTGTATGACCTCTGAATAACCCAATGTTGAAAGCGTGGTGCGTAGATAGGAAACTGTTGTATGTAACTGAACTCGTGCCTTTTTACATTCCGTGTCTGCCCATAAAGTTTCGATGATTGTATCGCGAGGCACATGACTATTAAGATTGGAAAGAAGAAAGGCAAATAATTCTTTTGTTTTAAGCGTTCTCCAATGGATTGCTTTGTCATTATGTGAAACAACGAATCCTCCAAAGCATCGGATCGTAAGTGCGGGTTTATTTCGTACTTCTATAGGATTCGTTTTATTTTCTAGGTGAAGGAGTTCTTGGATTCTATTAATAGTTGTCTCTAGACGAGCTTTTGAAATAGGCTTTAATAAATAGTCAAGGGAGTGAATTTCAAACGCTTGTACTGCATAGTCTCGATACGCAGTGACAAAAACGATATAAATATTGTTGTTCCATTCTTTTAAAAGCTGTGCAATCTCTAAACCGTTCATGCCAGGCATTTCAATATCTAAAAATGCCACTTGGAAATCCAAGCTTGGCCCTACTGCAAGCAAATCTTTTACAGTCGTAAAAGATCTAACGACCTCTATTGAATTAAATTCCTTTAACTTTTTCTCCATGTTTATAAGTGCTAATGGTTCATCATCCATTACTATCGCTCGAATCAAACAGGCCACCAACTTTCTAATGTTTATTAACCTGATATCAATTATACCTCAGTGAAGTAGGTAAAATTAAAATATCAATGACTGACCCTTTATACGGATGTATGGTCGCTTGCTGCTGCAGTATTTTGATTGACCGCATTTTGCATAACACCCATTTGCAAAGTATGATGTAGCTCCATCATCTGAGAAGACATTAATTTCCAACCTATATTCCTACTTTACCATATTACCGTATAAAAACACTTATTTTCCAATATATAAAGTTTGCAAATAGAGTTCTAATATTACCTCCATAAAATCATTTGTTTACCAAAAATATATTCGTTCTTGTATATTTTTCCGAATTTTTAGCAATAATTCGTATTATCAGGTCTGTTGTCCTGAATGATTGCTTGTATTCTCTAGCATTAAGAGCCTAATTCTAGTGTGCTAGCAGAAGACTGCGAAATAATAAAATGTGGAGGTTACAAAATATGAAAAAACAAGCTTTAGCTTTAGCAGTAACATTAACCTTGGGATTAAGTTTATTTGCCAGTCCGTCATCTGCAAAGGACAAACTCTCTTTTATGCCATTCAATGCATTGTGGGGAATCTCGAAAATTTACAATTTATCTTTAGAAGATTATGAGCCAATGTTCGACTCAGACGCAATATGGTTTTATCCAGAGCAAAATTTAAATATAGCCGAAAAGAAAAATGATAATTCGCCGAAAGACCAACACTTTGTTGTGGCCGGAGATACTTTATTTACAATTGCACGTGTGAATGATGTGTCAGTGGAAGAATTGCAGGAATGGAATAACCTTGCATCTGCTGATCTAATTTATGTAGGTGAATCATTGGCTATCAAAGCTTCGGCAGCAAAACCTAAAACGTCCGAAAGCAAACCTAAAACGGTAGCAACGACATCAAGTAAAAAGCAAGTGACAACTTCAAGTAATAATAAAGTTGCAACATCTAGTACGAAATCAGTGAGTGCTTCGACAACTTCGGGCAAAACGTTCACAATGCGAGCAACAGCCTATACTGCGTATTGCGAAGGGTGTTCCGGAATTACAGCGAATGGAACAGATATAAGATCGAATCCAAACTTAAAGGTAATTGCTGTAGATCCACGAATAATTCCTCTAGGAACAAGGGTTTGGGTGGAAGGTTATGGTGAAGCAATTGCAGCAGATACTGGTGGAGCGATAAAAGGTAATAAAATTGATGTATTTATTCCTACCGAGGGACAAGCTCGTCAGTGGGGCGTCAAAAATGTAACTGTAAAAATTTTAAATTAATGTAATTGCGAGTGTGTCTCCTGAAATTGGAGATATCCTTTTTATATTGTTTACAGTTTACAAAAATTACTCCTTAATCGATGATTCGCAAAATTCCCGTTGAACTTGCATAAGTGGAAGGATTGTTGGAAACCATCAAAAAGAGGAGGGATTTTTATGAAAAAAATGAGCTTAATAATAATTTCTTTATTAGTATTTGTCGGTGGTTGTAGTTTCTTTGAAAAGAAGGAGCAAAAAGTGGCAGTTAACGCAAATTCAGGATTATCCTCTTCCGCAAAAGTAATTGGTAAAAATAATGAAAGCTATGGCAATGCATATTTTGAGGAAGAGGATAATGGGGTTAAGATGACACTCGCATTATCAGGGCTGCCAGCAGGAACACATGGCATTCATATTCATTCAGTTGGGAAGTGTGAACCACCAACATTTGAATCGGCAGGTCCTCATTTTAATCCAACGAGTAAAGAGCATGGGAAGGATAACCCTAAGGGATATCATTTAGGAGATCTTCCAAATTTAGAAGTTGGAGAAGATGGTAAAGTGGATTTAAACTTTTTAGCTGAAGGGCTAACATTAGAAAAAAATGCTGCCAACTCATTGTTACGTGAGGGGGGCACTTCATTAATCATTCATGAATCAGAGGATGATTATAAAACAGACCCTGCCGGAAATTCTGGTGCTAGAATTGCTTGTGGCATTATTCAATAAGGACAATAAATCGACTGTATCTGAAGAAAACCACTTTAGATACAGTTTTTTTGTTTTAAGGGTAAAAATCGACAACAAATGTCCTGAGATCATTCATTGTGGATTCAAGAAGGATATTTGTTGAAACGTATGTTTTATTTTTAAGCTGATTGGAGTGAAGACTGGGCGACTCCTTGGGGATCGGCGATAGAGGAACGAAGACTAAAACCATCACATCCTGTGATAACGCCTTCGTGACCAACATCGTGTTCGCCCGAGACCCTGCAGCTACAAAGCGCCCAGCCAGAACGGAAATCAGCATCGCGTTATAGTGATGAGTAATTTTCTTATAAAGAAAAAGGTAATGATTACTTCCATAATGAGCATGCATTTTTTATACATATAGAAATTAAAATTATTTTCTTGGAAAAAGAATTTAATGGTTTAATATAGATAAATTCTGTGTGAAGAAGTTATTATTTTAATGCGGAAATATTAGGTATTTAAGGGAAATGGTATAATTATAAAAGACTGAATTTACAATAAATTAATTGACATTAATATACTAAATTTGATAATTTTAAATAGATTCTTATTTTTAACCAAGGGGGAAGGTTACTATGAAGAAAAAACAATTCAAGCTATTAATGCTATTAAGTGCCTTTGCGCTATTGATGTTAGCTGCATGTGGGTCTGATAGCGGGGCGGGTTCAAAGGACTCGGATAAGGGCGATTCGACAGCATCCGCTAAGCCGAAATTTTTGAACTTATTAACAGGTGGAACACAAGGTACTTACTATGCACTAGGTGGGACATTTGCTGATTTCATTTCTAAAGAAACAGACATTAAAACGACTGCTGAAGTATCTCAAGCATCTGCTGCCAACATGACGGCTTTGCAAGATGGTAAAGGTGAAATTGCCTTCGTGCAAACAGATATTGCTTATTACGCTACTGAAGGAACAAAGATGTTTGACGGTAAAAAAATCGATACAATTGCTGCTCTAGGTGCACTTTATCCAGAAACAGTACAATTAATAACGACTGAAGCATCAGGCATTAAATCATACGCTGATTTAAAAGGGAAAAAAGTTTCTGTAGGTGCACCAGGTTCTGGAACTTACGCAAATGCTGAACAATTACTTGAAATTCACGGTTTAACAATGAATGATATCAAAGCACAAAACCTTGATTTCGGTGAGTCTACTGACGGTCTTCAATCTGGCCAAATCGACGCAGCATTTATTACTGCTGGTACGCCAACAAGTGCTGTTGAGGCATTGAATGCAACAACTAAAGTAAATATCATCGGTATGGATGCTGGTAAAGCGGATGAGCTAATTGCTAAATACCCTTACTATGCAAAAGATACAGTAAAAGCTGGTACGTATGGTATCACGAAAGATACCGAGACAGTCTCAGTGCTTGCAATGCTAGCGGTGAAAAAAGATCTTCCAGAAGATGTTGTTTATTCAATGACGAAGGCTATTTATGATAACACAAATAAAATTTCACACGATAAAGGGAAATTTATCAAAGTTGAGACAGGTTTACAGGGTATTAACATTGACGTTCACCCAGGTGCTCAAAAATACTTTGATGAAAAGAAATAATAGAACGTTCGAAGGTAGAATGTTGGTTTTATCAGGCGAATATAACGTTATTTTCTTAAATACAAGAGGCTCGGATTGCGTAAAGCTTCGAGTCTCTTTTCTTCCTTAAGTAGTGATAAAAGCGAATAGCTTTTAACCTCTTTCGGCGGGTGTTAAAACACTTGCTGAAAGAGGTTAAAGCCTCCGGCGGATGTCACGGAATCGGAAAGGAGTTCTTTGTGCTCGCACAAACCCGATTCCGGACGCAATTATGCCGAGGCATAATTGAAGTGGGGGAACAGATGTAGTGCGAAAAAGAAATTTAATTATTGTGTTAGCTTTTGTATGTATTTGCTTCAGTATAGTCATTTTTCTTCCTCTTCAAAAGGTATTCGCATTTACGGAAACACGTATAAATGACCCGATTGTGCATTATATACCACTTACAACTGAGGATGCATTTGATATTAGATACACTCACTCTATCCATAAAACGGATGTACTCGAACATTATAAATGTATAGATGGAACTAGTATTCAAATGCTAGGGATGGAGTATGAGAGTTTAGCAATTGGCATGCCAAGCTATGCAGAGGAAAATCAAACATTAACAGAACGAAATGGGAAATATTTTTTGCAGTTTGACTATGAAGTTATTGAAAATTTTACGATTTATATAGGCGATTTAGATTTAGATCTTGTATTAGATTACGAGGATTATGAATACGATTTAAAAAAAGATTTACAAAGGGGAAAGTCCTATTTATTTGAGGTGAAGCGTTTATCGCTTTATGAACAATGGAAAGGAGTAAGGATGAAATGACAACACAGCATAAATCAAACGACGAAGTAAAAAAAGAAGAATTTGAACAAATATCAGCAGAAGAGCAGCAAGCAATACTTGAGAAGTACGATATTGAATCCAATGTACGAACGATTTCGGGCATTATGAAGCACGTCATTTTCTTTGGATTACTAGCATTTTCATTGTTTCAGCTTTACACAGCAATTTTTGGCCAATTTCCAGCGCAAATTCAGCGTACGATACATTTAGGTTTTGGTTTAACCTTAATTTTCTTACTATTCCCAGCTCGGAAAAAAGCAGCGAAGAATAAAATTGCATGGTTCGATTATATTTTAGCGGTATTATCTATTGTAGTAGGTTCGTATTGGACAATGAATTATACAGAGCTTGTTAATAGCAATGGTACTATTACGCAAACAGATTTTATTGTAGGCCTTGTAGCTGTCGTGTTGGTACTTGAAGCAGCTCGCCGTGCAGTAGGTTTACCGATTACAATCATTGCTATATGTTTCTTAATTTATGCATATTTTGGACCGTATTTCCCGGACTTTATGGCGCATAGAGGGCAAGATTTTGAGAGTATTGTTAATCTCATGTATTTTACGACGGATGGGATTTTCGGAACACCGATTAGTGTTTCTGCCACGTTTATATTTGTGTTTTTACTTTTTGGAGCATTCCTTGTCAAAACAGGTGTTGGTCAATACTTTAATGATTTAGCGGTATCTCTTGCAGGTAAATTAATTGGTGGTCCTGCAAAAGTGGCGGTATTTTCTAGTGCGCTTCAAGGTACGATTTCAGGAAGCTCTGTAGCGAATGTTGTAACATCTGGATCGTATACGATTCCGATGATGAAAAAACTTGGTTACCGTAAAGAGTTCGCAGGTGCGGTTGAAGCAGCGGCATCTACTGGTGGGCAGTTAATGCCTCCGATTATGGGTGCGGCAGCGTTTTTAATGGTTGAGTTTATCGGTCGCGGAATTACGTATTGGGATATCGCGAAAGCGGCGGCGATACCTGCATTACTTTATTTTACAGGTATTTGGATTATGACTCACTTCGAAGCTAAACGCGTAGGTTTAAGAGGGTTACGTGATGATCAAATGCCAAATCGTCGAGAGGTATTTAAGAAAATTTACCTTCTATTACCGATAATCTCTATCATCGTTTTAATGTTAACGGGTACACCGGTCATGCATGCAGCACTTTACGGTATTATTATTTCTATTGGTGTTGCGATGTTTAATAAGGAAACACGTTTAAAACCAAAAGATATTATTGACGCATTAGTAGAAGGGGCTCGTACAGCACTTGGTGTCGTAGCGGCAACAGCTTGCGCGGGTATTATCGTAGGTGTTGTTGTGAAAACGGGTCTAGGCTTAAGCTTAGCGAATAGTTTAGTAGAATTAGCGGGTGGTAGTATTATTTTAACGCTAATTTTTGTCATGATTGCTTCCCTAATTCTTGGGATGGGAGCTCCGACAACTGCAAACTATGTTATTACATCAACAATTGCAGCTCCTGCAATCGTGGCGTTATTATCACCGAATACACCGCAGGAATTAGTACCAATAGTCGTATTATTATCGGCACACTTCTTTGTATTCTACTTTGGGATCATCGCTGATATAACACCACCTGTCGCCCTTGCTGCTTTTGCGGCTTCGGGAATCTCTGGCGGAGATCCGATTAAAACAGGTGTAAACTCAGCGAAGCTTGCTATTGCAGCGTTTATTATTCCGTATATGATTGTATTCTCACCTGCGTTGTTAATGATAGATACAACTATACCTCAAATTATATGGGTAGTATTCACAGCTATCACAGGAATGGTAGCTATAGGTGCGGGAGTAATCGGATACTGGTATCGCAAAATGCTTTGGTTTGAACGCATTATTGCGATTGCAGCTGGTTTACTTCTTATCTATCCAGAAAAATTTTCAGATTGGGCAGGTTTAGCCATCTTTATTGTAATGTTTGTTATCCAATACGTAACACAGCATAAAGGTAACGATGACGACAATCGAAATAGTAAAACGGGTGTTACAGCTTAAGTAAAAAGTGAAGGGCTTCGTCCTGGATGGAATTTTATAAATTTTCCTAAAAGAGATGTATCGAATTATGATACATCTCTTTTTTCTTGAATTTTAATCTAAAAAGTAGATTGTTTTTATATTTTTTATGCATAATGAGCATCGTTTATTGCTTTTTTTGCAAAGGTCATTGTATAATTCTTTTATCAGAAAATTCAATTAAGTTAATCAAGGAGGTGTTTAAATGGAAAAATTTTTTAACTCAAAATTTGAAACGTATTTAATGGATCAGGAATTGGAGCTAAATATCGAAGAGGAAAAAAATGAGGAGCAACTAACAATGGTACATTATGAAGAATATCCAGAAGGTTTTTTTACAAGTTTATAATATTTATTTGAGGGACTGTGCTAAAGGTAGAAATTACTTTTAACACAGTCCTTTGTTTTTTTACATAAAAGTTGGGAGTAGTATTGTAGGAATGTATGCTATGAATTTAGGTGGATCTTCATTCCGGCTGGGCGACTTCTCGGGGATTAGCGTTAGAGGAGTGATGACGCCTTTGTGACCAACCTCCGTTGGTTTAGATGAATACTTTGAAGATTTATCGGAACAAAATCTCGCTTTATCGGAATGTTTTCTCATTTTATCGGAACAATTTTAGCTTTTAACGGAAATCAATCAAAATCTATAGTTATTGTCCTCTTTTTTTTATGAATTCGTTTCATGTATAATGGGAAACAAAAATGCGTATAGAGGTGTGGTTATGTCAAATGCAGTGTTAGAGGAAACAATTTACCAATGGTTTGAACATTTTCATAAATACCCAGAGGTCAGTTGGAAGGAATTCGAGACGACAAAAAAGATCGCGTCGATTTTAGATGAGTTAAGCGTATCTTATCGGTTGTTAGGAGATGTTCCAGGGCTAATTGCTGAAATTGGTACAGGTGATGAAGTTGTTGCTGTACGTGCAGATATAGATGCGTTATGGCAAGAAGTGGATGGGAAATGGCAAGCGAACCACTCATGTGGTCATGATGCCAATATAACGATGGTACTTGGTGCTTTATTACTGCTGAAAGATCGACCATTGCATCATCGTGTTCGTTTTATTTTCCAGCCTGCTGAAGAACTTGGGAATGGAGCTTGTGCTGCCTTTGAGCGAGGAGCGGTCGATAGTGTATCGCATTTATTTGGTGTTCATTTAAGACCAATTGAAGAGCTACCACTTGGGAAAGTATCGCCTGCGATTCATCATGGGGCAGCCTATTTTTTAGAAGGAACAATTCGAGGCACAGATGCCCATGGTGCTAGACCTCACCAAGGGAAAAATGCAATCGATGTGATTATGGCCATACAACAAATGCTCAATAGCATACATTTATCACCTTTCGAGCCTCATTCTGCAAAGCTAACGAAGATTGTCGCGGATGGTGGTAGTACGAATATTATTCCAGGCACTGCTAGCTTCTCGATGGATATTCGAGCGCAACATAATAACCAACTAGAGTTACTTCGTAGTCGTATTGAATTTGGCTTAACATCAATCCAACAGCAGTTTGAGATTGATATAGACTGGAAATGGATAGACTTTACACCTGGTGCTGAGGTTTCTTCAGTTGCCGCGCGTATGGCTAAAGACGCAATTATTGAAACACTTGGGGAAGAGCATCTAGCAGGGGAAATCACAACACCTGGGAGTGATGATTTCCATTTTTACACAGTTAAAAAACCTGAATTAAAAGCAACGATGATAGGTATCGGAGCCAACTTAACGCCTGGATTGCATCATCCAAAAATGACTTTTGAAAGAAGTGCATTAATGGACGCTGCGAAAGTACTTGCTTGTGTGTTAGAAAAAAAACCTAAATACGAATAATGATTATGAGGGAGCTCTGTCAAAATTCTTTTGATAGAGTTCCTTTTTATTTTCTTTTTTATCGAAATATATGAATATTCCGCATTGCTCTAAATTGCTATTTGAAAGCGTTTTATTACGCTAAAACAGTCGAAATCGCTCGAGAAGCATAAAATTTTTGCGTTGACTTTTAATTTTTTGAATATTATGCTAAAAATCGTAAAAAATTATTTGCGTCTTTGACAACCAAGCTTGGCAACTGGTGCAAAAAAAGGGGATGGATTCATGAAAAAAGATATTAATGCTGGTTGGGCACTTTTGCCTTTTGTAATAATGATTGTAGCTATGTTAATTACAGTAGTTGTGTTAGAGCAAAGTCCTCACGTACCACTTATTATCGGAACAACTGTAGCAGCAGTAGTTGCCAAATTGCATGGATTTAAATGGATGGAAATTGAAGAAATGATGTATAAGGGGATACGTCTAGCTTTACCTGCAATTGTTATTATTATTTTAGTAGGTTTGACAATCGGCGCATGGATTGGCGGCGGTGTCGTAGCGACAATGATTTATTTTGGTTTAAAATTAATTTCTCCAGCTTGGTTTTTAGTAACAATCATGCTGTTATGTTCAATTGTTTCATTGGCGATTGGTAGCTCATGGTCAACGATGGCTACAATCGGTGTTGCTGGAATGGGAATTGGCTTGAGTATGGGAATCCCTGCAGCAATGATTGCCGGAGCGGTTATTTCGGGTTCATATTTTGGTGATAAGATGTCACCATTATCGGATACTACTAACCTCGCAGCAGGTTTAACAGGTACCGACTTATTTGATCATATTAAGCACATGCTTTATACGACTATTCCAGCTTTAGTCATTGCAATCGTTGTATTTGGAATTATGGGAAGAAGCTTCGCGGATATTTCAATGCAATCAGAAAGCATTTTAACAACATTAAAAGTAATGGAGGAAAGCTTTGTTATTTCTCCTTGGTTATTGCTTGTACCAGTTGGTGTAATTGTATTGGTAGCGAAAAAAGTGCCTGCGATTCCAGCTTTAGTTGTCGGAATTATCTCAGGATTCTTACTACAAATCTTCGTACAGGGCGGTACACCTACAATGGCGGTACATGCTTTACAAGAAGGATTTGTTATTTCAACTGGCAATGAAATGGTGGACAACCTATTTAACCGCGGTGGCTTAGATTCAATGATGAATACGGTTTCAATGACGATTGTGGCTATGACATTCGGTGGAGTGTTAGAATATTCTGGTATGTTAAAAGCACTTATGGATGTCATTGTGAAATTTGCTAAATCTACAGGCAGCTTAGTTGCTTCAACGATTGCTGCATGTATTACAACAAATGCTACATGTTCTGAGCAGTATATTTCAATTGTTGTACCATCACGTATGTTTGCGAATGTGTACCGAGAGCGTGGCTTACATTCGAAAAACCTATCTCGCGCGTTAGAAGATGGGGGAACACTAACTTCTGTATTCTTCCCATGGAATACTTGTGGAGTCTTTATTTTAGCGACGTTGGGTGTAGGGGCAATGGAATACGCACCATATGCAATTATTAACTTCCTAGTACCTATTATTTCAATTTTTTATGCATATATCGGATTTGCGATTGTTAAGCTAACACCTGAAGAAATGGAAGCAGCAGAGAAGCGCAAAAAAGAGGAAGAACTAAATGATACTAATATGGTCATGGCTGACTAAATCCAAGTATTAAAAGTCACTTTTCTCTGATGATAAGCTCTCGCGGACGAAAGAATTTCTGCGAGAGCTTGTCATTTTTCAATAGACTGCAAAGTTCAATTCATAAATTGTACGTGGGCGACCTTGTTGGTGAGGCATTTCTTCACCGACTACTTTAGCATAGCCGTTATCCACTAATTTTTTAATAATGCGCTCTGTTGTGCGGCGTGTAACTTGTAAGTATTCTGCAAGGTTATGAGATGTAAATTGAGCTGATTGGCGCTCCCTGCTAAAATGAATGATCTTAGAAATATTTAATGGACTTAAGCTTGTTTGCTTTGCCATTTGTAAAACGTATGGATCATCTGTTTTTAAAGCTAGTCTCAGTTCTGATTTCGGGAATGGACCTAGCAAGTTTTTATGCTCATCGAGTATATAAATTTCACAAGGTTTAGCAAATGTTATTGCATTTTTGGCATTGTGGTTAGCTTCAACTATAGAGTGACCATACCCAAAAGCTAGCTTAAATGACTGATCGGTTTGTTGTAATAAGTTCTGTAAGTTCTCTTTTTCGAGTGCCTTTTGCAAATGTCCAGCTGTCGTATATAGTTCAAAAGAATACGGTGAAATTTCTTTATAAGTTGAATGCGTAATTGCTGTGATTTGCGTGAGCATGTTATCGTCTATAGGTTTATTTTCAGAACCCTCTAAAATTCCAACGGCAGCTTTCACAGATTCAGATTTCGTAAGAAGTGATTGGGATTTCGTCTCCTCTAAGCATTGGATAATGGAGTTAGTTGCATCTAACATGCGCATAGCCGGTATGTGAAGAGCTTGTAATTCATCAAATGCGCTATGGATACTTGTTATGACAAAATCAATGCTGTTAGCCTCCCATAAAGCGATATGATGCTGCAATATAGATTGAGTAGGTTCAGTGATAGATATAGCCTGTATATATGGTTTTGGACCGACATACTCTATTTCTGCTAAAACATTTTCGACAATAGCTTGATCCATAACATCGATGGAAATTCTATTTAAAGGTACTGCATGATTCGCTACAAGCGATAATAAAGTTGTAGAAATTGCCGTCTCATCTTGTTTAATATAATTCCAAGGTATTGGTAGTTCTGACAATGCGGACTGGGCATGTAAATAGGGCAAAGTTCCGCCGAATAAAAGGGCATCACATGGCTTAATTTTCTTTAACAAAACGGGTGCCTCTGTTGGTTGCTTGTAAAGATAAAAATCTATTTGAATATTCTCTATGTTTTGTGCGATACTATTTATACGATTCATAAATGCTTTAGAGCAGATAACCGCTATTTTAGTAGACATAGGCAACTTCCTTTTCAATATTTTTTAATTTATTTCAGCAGATGTTCAAACATCTGCTGAAATAAATTAAAGCCTCCGGCGGATGTCATGGAATCGGAAAAGAGTGCTTAGTGCAAGCACAAAGCAGATTCCAGACGCAATTATGCCGAGGCATAATTGATTAATAATTAGCGACGTATTAGCGACAACTATATTATACAGGAGACTGATAAAAATGAAAATCCAACAAATAGAAATTTTTGCAATCCATTTGCCACTTATTGATCCATTTATCATCAGTTATGCTACATATGATACGATGCCTTCTATTATTTTGAAGGTTACGACAGACACAGGTATTGTAGGTTACGGTGAAGCTGTACCAGATGAACACGTAACAGGCGAGACATGGGAGAGCACATACGCGCTCTTAAAAAACCAGCTTGCTCCTGCAATCATTGGAGAAAATCCAATGGCTTTTGAAAAGCTTCACGATAAAATGAACAAAGTAGTGAAAGATGTCCCAGCGGCAAAAGCAGCGATTGACATTGCTTGTTTTGATATTGCAGGGAAAGCGTTACAAGTTCCAGTGTACCAACTACTAGGTGGACGTTATCATGAGAAATTCCCGATTACCCATGTATTGAGCATTGGGACACCTGAGGCCATGGCAGAAGAGGCAGCTAATCGTGTAGAAATGGGCTATCAATCATTTAAAATGAAGGTAGGAACAGAGGTAACTCGTGATGTTGCTCGTATTAAAGCAGTGCGTGAACGCGTTGGTGAGGACATTGCTATTCGTGTAGATGTAAACCAAGGGTGGGGCAATGCGTCAACTACATTACAAGGTTTACGTGCATTGAAAGATCTGAATATCGATTGGTTAGAACAACCGGTAGATAGTGAAGATATTGATGGAATGGTAGAGGTGAAGTCAAAATCTGATGTTCCATTAATGATTGATGAAGGACTTCGCGGTGTACGCGAAATGCGTGAAATTATCGCAAAGCGTGCTGCAGATAAAGTTAATATTAAATTAATGAAATGCGGTGGCATTTATCCTGCTATGAAACTAGCAGTTATGGCTGAAATGGCAGGCATTGAATGCCAAATCGGTTCAATGGTAGAATCATCCGTTGGTTCAGCAGCTGGCTTCCACGTAGCATTCTCTAAAAAAATAATGACAAGTGTAGAATTAACAGGTCCATTAAAGTTCTCTAAGGATGTCGGAAACTTACACTATGATGTTCCATTTATCTGTTTAAATGAAAACCCAGGATTAGGTGTCGACGTAGATGAAGAGATCCTTAAAGAATTATGTAAGTTCTCAACAATTGTAACAGACTAAGGAGGCGGCGAATTGGAGAAAATTTATGAAGGTATGCTTGGGGAAACGCCGTTTTTTGTTACAACATTAAACCTTCAACATATGCAAGAAATTGAAAAATTGCAGCTTGAAGTTTATGAATCATTAGCAGACCAAAGTATATTACAACCATTAAGCACGGAGGAATTTGACTATATTTTAAGCGGCAATGGCATGATGATAGGGGCTTACGTAGGGGAGGAGTTAATTGCCTTTCGTGCACTATTGAACCCACCTGTAGATGACGAGCACCTTGGCTATGACTGTGAGATTGGCGAGGATGAATTTCATAAAGTTTTATACCAAGAAATATCGAATGTCTCACCGACATATCGTGGCTACGGACTACAAAAAACATTAGCCCAAATTGTCATGAGTCATATCGATTTAGCAAAATATGATTATGTATGCTCAACGGTCAAGCCATATAATATCCCTAGTTTAAAAGATAAATTTTCGCAAGGATTAGTCGTAAAGGGATTAAAGATTAAGTATGTAGATAAGCTACGATATATTTTTTATAAGGACTTGCGACAAGAGCTACCAATCTTTACAGAAAAGAAGTCGATCTCGATGGGGGATACAGTTGGTCAGCAACAGCTTTTGAAGCAGGGGTACACAGGTACTTCTATGTATGAAGATCAAAATGATTGGTTCGTCGTTTATGAAAAATAAATAACAGTAAAAAGCCTTACCTTTTACTTGAGAGGTAAGGCTTTTTGTTAAGGAGATTTTTATTTCATCGGACAAAAGCCACAAGCCATTAAGCCAGGTATGTCTTTAGAAAAACAACATGATTTTCGTACTGGGACATTCACTAAATTAGTGGGGCTTTGACCTCCTGTATATTGGGCCCACCAAGATTTGTTGGAGAAACGAGCCCATGTTTTAGGGTCCTCTAAAGTTTCAATATCCTCCATCGCTTGATCAGCAAGACTAGGATTAGAAAGCAATATATGATAGTGCCAAAGTAAATATCCAAAGAAGTTTTCCCAAATAGTGAGAGGGGAAATAGATGTTACTTTACGAAGTTGCTGAACGATAACGTGCCCATCGTATAGAATCTTCTCTATAACGGCTTGACGTTCTTCCTCCTCAACATAGCGCCAATCGTTTGGGTTAACAAACATTGCAACTGTAAAACTGTCGAATTCTTTTGCTGCATCAAAACGAAGCTCGATCGGTTTACCGTTCCACACCTCATCATAGGCGGCGAGCATGTAAAGTTGCATAGCAAAAAACATACCGTAGCGGCGTGCGAAGTGAGAAATAGCAGCTGTTTCCGTTGCTGCATCTGTAATACCCATCATCAGGTTTAGAAAATCAGGGTGGTAAAAGTCCTTATGTATATCAGCTAATGTAAATAATGTCCGCTTTGGTTCTGTCGTATAAATGCTATAGGAATTCAATTGTCGAACTTGATCCATCGTTAATGCTGGCATGGTCATCACCTTTTCTTTCAATCATCTGTTACGTTTATTATAAATTAATCATTTTTGCTTCACAAATAGAAGGTAATATAGTAAAATACATTAAACATATCCGAAAGGTAGGTTTTAGAATATCACAGCCACATGCAATTCCAAGGCCGCTCGTTCGACTCAATCAATGGACGATTCTTGTGAGCGTCATTCTAACGTGGATATTAGGCGTCTTTTGGATTTTGGCAATTCCTTTAATAGCAAATTTACTTGGTGTTTTATGCAATTTTAATCCTATTATTCGAGTAGGGAGGCTGTTTCTAAAAAGGCGCCATCTACATATATACCAGAGAATGCGCAGCAGCAAAAATTTAACTTCTTTCAGCCGAAGTCAACTACCTCTTTAGGTGGCGAGATGAATGTGGGTTTAAGTTACTTTTCAGCGGGTATCCAAACATCCTCTGAAAGAAGTTAAAGCCTCCGGCGGATGTCACGGAATCGTTAAGGAGTTCAATATAGGATGTTAGCCTAAAACCATCGCATCCATGCGATAACGGCTAACTGACCTGCATCGGTAAAAACGCCACGTCCTGTGGCATTACCGAAAGGACCGACATCGTGTCGGTCCTCGTGCAGGCCTAAGCACAAAGCCGATTCCAGACGCAATTATGCCGAGGTATAATTGATTTCCAGTATTGCTAGCTTATTTTTAGCAGGTGGAATTTTAGGTTTCTGGCTGAAATGGCAGGTAGTTGGTTATATCATTACGGGAATGGTTGCTGTAGCTTCGTCGATAGCAATTGCAGGTTTTGTATAGGTTGTTTCCTACATTTTCAGCTAAAGCAATGGCAATACCGTCGTTCGCTGAAGAGTGCATTGTGACATAAATTTCTTTCGTAGGAAAGAAATTTTAAAAAACTTCAAGAAATTTTCAGATTACTGTTGACTTTATAATTGATAATGATTATCATTATCGTATAAAGATTATTCCTCGTCTACAATACAGTGTAGAGAGGATGAACTTTAGCTACTTTTCTCCAGAAGTTTGCTAGTTCATGATAAAACGCTCCTAAAACCCCCCTCATTTTTTGGGAACGTAAAATCTCTCGACGACTCATTCCATTGTGACTGAGTCGTCTTTTTTTGATTGTCTTTAGATGGGGAAATTATCTAATTTAGTAACGTGGTTGGTATGGTAAGATAAAAATAGGAAATTAATTAGCAGTAAGTGGAGGGGAATGAAATGAAGAAATATATTATTACTTTGCTCATCGTGTTAGCCTTTTTTACAAGCCCATCATCATCTAAAGCAGCGGAAGCACAGTGGGACGGGGCACAAGTTGTGAAGGGGCAAACGGGGAAAATGACCTTTACAAAAGATGTAAAAGTGTATAAGAAGAATGCAAACGGTACGTATAGCTCGATGACAGTCAAGCGCAACAACTATTTCCGAGTGTATGATATCGAAAAGTATGACAATAAAACATTTTATTGGATGAGTTCGGGTTACCGTGTCCTAGCGACGGATTTAGTTGTTTTTAAGAAAGTACCTCTGAACATACGCGCTTCTCTTTATGATAATCCCGGCTATATCAACATCAATCATCAAGATAATGAGTATACCTATGGAAAACATTACTTCGATGGATCTGAATATAGAGGTCCTATGTATAATGTTTCTATTAATGAAAATCTACATTACGTTTATTTGCGAACTGATGGAAATACTGAAGAGAGCTATATTGATGCCACAGATATTCGCATTGCCGAAACAATAAAAAGAGATGAAGGACTCTATAAGCTAACAGCTGATGCACAACATTTGAGAGGCCCAATGGCTGGAGGAAGTTCAGGAGGGAAATATTCAAAGGGAACTGTTTTTCAATCGTTAGGACTTGAAATAAATGGTTATCTAAGAGTGCAAGTGCTAGGAACATGGGGAGAAGACTTTATTTCTACTTATATTCCTGTAAAATTACTCCAACCGGTGCAAAGTCAAGAGAAACGTTATATTCGATATGGTGTTATTGGTAAAGGTAAAAAGTCAAAAGAACTAAAGCGTTTCGATGAAGTAACGTTATTGACTGAAAAAAATATGACAGCTTGGATTGAGATAGATGGGGAAACGTATTATGTACCAAGAAAAGTCCTAGCTACCATAAAACCGAACGAATCACCGGTTATTACAACGTCTTTCTTGCCAAATGATACGCTTCAACAACTAGTGTATACGAATGGTGTATATAAGAAAACGACTAATAATCGTTTTGAAGTGCAGAACGACAATCTGTTCATTGACTATCATGAAACAGAACAAACCTTTAATTATGAAAAGGATGGTATCAAATATATATTTGATAAGCCAGTTACAGAAGGCTCAAAAGTGACTAGAGTGGAGAACGGAATGAAAAATGAAGGGTTTGTTCGTGCCATTCATTACACATTTACAATACCACCAATTACGTTTAACAATGTTGTGGAAACGTCCTATGGTGAATTTTTTGCACCAGGCTATGGTTATATCGATGGATATAGTAGCGAACTAAGGTCGTATGAATAACAAATCCTTTACTTTTTTGCTTGAAGGGTGAAAATCTTAATAATAGAAAACAGGTGAGGAGAAAGAATTGTTTTTCCTCGCTTGGTTGGACGGTCCTTTTAATCTATGAAGATAATGAATATTCGGTGGAATTCTTTTTACCGAGTAGCATCGTATGCTTCTAAAATATCTAGACGCTCATTCTATTGTGACTGAGTCGTCTTTTTTGATGGAAACTGCAATTGTACCAATATAACGTGATAATGTTCAGATAAACCCCAAAGTATTCCTACAAAATAAACTCATCATCATACGTGCATTTAAAAAAATGTAGCTTTCTACATCGTACCAAAAATTATAATTTGAAAAATAATATACCTACAATATTGGAGGAATGATTATCTTATGTTTTATATTAGAAATTTCGAAGGTAATATAAAAGAGTTTGAGTTCTTTCAAGAAATGTTATATGAATCTGTAATTATTCCTGAGAATAAACCATCGAAAGAGGTTTTGCTAAGCTCGCCTCACATAAGAAAATATCATGAAGGTTGGGGGAGGAATGGAGATAAAGTTTTGATTGCCTTTGACGCAGAAAATCAAACTGTTGGTGCAGTCTGGTACAGATTGTTTGATGAAAAAAATAAAAGCTATGGTTATATTGATTGCAATACTCCTGAAATAGGAATTGCTGTTTCAAAAGACGTAAGAGGAAGAGGGGTGGGAACTTTACTGATGCGTAAAATAATTCAACAAGCGCAGGATGAAGGATACAATACTATTTCACTTAGTGTAGACCTTGAAAATAGTTCGGCCATTAATATTTATAACAAACTTGGCTTTCAAGATTATGAAGTAGTAGGAACTTCTAAAACAATGGTTTACAAATTATAGTGCTCACTAGAATAAAAAATGTACACTACTAAAAGTAAAATTAGTAATGTACTTTTTTCTTTAATATTACTGCGTAGGATTGCTATGAACAGCACTTTTTCCCCCTAGTAGCATCGTATAGTAGCTGTGTAGCAACATGCCAACAATAATGACACCTAGGCCGGCAAGCGCAATTGGATTTGGGAATGCAATGCCGAGTAATAATACTTCACCGATAATGACAAAGAGTATTTCAGTTGATTGGGTTGCTTCGACTGCTGCAAGCTTGCCTTGATGATTACGAACACGGTCAGTTGCAATGAAAAATAATGTTGTGGCGATGACGCCCGAGCTTATACCTACAAGCAATGATTGCATGACTTGGCTGCTTGAAGGGAGCCCGACCGTTGCCATTGCATAAATGGCTAGGATGATCCATGCGGGCATTGAGGCGATGGTCATCCCAAGAACTCGTTGATATGTATCGATACGTCCGCCACAGATTTCCATCATTTTGCGGTTACCAAGGGGGTACGCAAAAGCAGCGATGACAACAGGTAAAATGCCAAGCATTAAACTTTTAAATGGAACAGATTGTGCCTGTGGTACTTGGATAAGTAAAATGCCGACTAAAATGACACATGAAATTAGTAATGAAATAAGTGGTATTTTTTGACGTACTGTTTTCCCGGCTACTACTGAAACAAATAGGGGAGCAAGTAATACGCCGGCGACAATTGTAAATTGCCACGTTCCGGAAACGAGCCATCCTGGACCGAATGCTGCTGCAAATGTCAGTGGGGCATAGAACAATACGAACCCAATAAAGCTCCAAAGAAGCCACCCTACAGGCTGTGCTTTCATTTCACCGGATAGTTGGGAAAACCCTTTTCGGTAGAAGACGATTGCAAGTAAAAACGGTAGCATAAAGAAATAGCGTAGGGATGCGCTCCATAGCCAGCTACCGCCCTGCATTTCCATTGCATGATTCAATATAAATGTAACAGCAAAAAAAAGTGAGGCAAAAATGCCTAATGCAATTTCTTTCATTACAGTCACCTCAAAACCCTTTGTGTAATTCGAAAATTCAGTTATCTACTTATAAAAAATACGAAGAAGGGATGAACCCTCTTCGGTATTATTTTCCTTGTTGTTCAAAGAGCTGTACGATTTCAATAATAACTTGTGTTGCTTTTTCCATTGTTTCCGCAGATACATATTCGAATTTACCGTGCATATTTTCGCCACCTGCAAAAATGTTTGGTGTTGGTAAGCCCATGTAAGAAAGCTGTGAACCATCAGTACCGCCACGGATTGGTAATGTAATCGGAGTAATATCTAACTTTTCCATTGCTGTGCGTGCAACGTCTACGATTTCTTTTACAGGTTCAATTTTTTCACCCATATTATAATATTGATCTTCTATTGTAATGCTTAAAGCATCTTCGCCATATTGAGCTTTAATTTTTGCTGCAGCCTCAAGCATTAATTGTTTTTTTGCCTCGAATTTTTGACGGTCATGATCGCGGACGATATAAGAAAGCTCAGTATGTTCGATCGCACCGTTAAAGCCCATTAAATGAATAAAGCCCTCATAGCCGTCCGTTTTTTCTGGTACGGCATCAGTAGGCATTTCATTTTGGAAGGCGATAGCCATTGTGATTGCATTGACCATTTTATTTTTTGCAGAACCAGGGTGTACACTCGTACCTTTTGTCACAATCTTTACGCCTGCAGCATTAAAGCTTTCGTATTGTAGTTCGCCAAGTGGTCCGCCATCCATCGTATAAGCATAGTCCGCTCCAAAGGAAGCTACATCAAATTTATGAGGACCGCGACCAATCTCTTCATCAGGTGTAAACGCTACACGTAATTTACCATGTTTAATAGAAGGATTTTTTACTAAGTATTCCATGGCAGTCATAATCTCTGCGATACCAGCTTTATCGTCAGCACCTAATAATGTCGTACCATCCGTTGTAATTAACGTTTGACCTACATAATTTTTAAGCTCAGGGAAATCTGCTGGCGACATCGCGAGATTTTCATTTAGCTGGATCGTTCCACCATCATAATTGTTAATGCGTTGTGGATTAACATTTGTACCAGTGAAATCTGTCGTAGTGTCCACATGTGCTAGAAAACCAATAGTAGGCACTTTTTTATTTGTATTTGCTTCGAGTGTCGCAAATAAATAACCATTTTCATCTAATGTAATATCAGTTAAGCCTATTGCAGCTAGTTCATCTTTTAGTACATGCAATAAGTCAAATTGCTTTTGAGTTGAAGGAGTTGTTTCGCTTGTGAAATCAGATTGTGTATCAATTTTTGCATAACGAATTAAACGCTCGATTACTTGTTCTTTCATAAGTATGGCCTCCTAGTGTGTTTGTTTAACTTCTTTCAACGGGTGTCTTAAAACCCGCTAGCCTCTGGTGAATGTCACGGAATTATACTGAGGCATAATTGCTTTTATTGTAACACTTTACTTCGGATTTCGGAATATTGAAAAATACTTAATGCAATCAGTATTTGGGCACTGTAATAGGTCAACATAATTACCTCGTGTGAAAAAGGTAAAGGCATAACAAACTTGTTAATAGCTAAATAGGAATCTGATGAGATAAATAGCAGAGCCCCAATCGTTGCAAATTTAGAACCTGTTCGAATCGCAGTCCAACCCATCATTAATATGACCGAAATATAGGCAATAACCGCGATACCAAGCACGACTTCTCCTGATGAAAACACCGTACCCGCAATCCAAACAGCCATACTTACCCCATAAACGAGTAAGACAATCTTGGCCCAAGTAGGCACTTGTCGTTCATTAGTAGAAAAGAAGGCGAAAATATAAAAAATATGCCCGATTAAGAAGCTTGTTAGCCCAATTAGAAACCACTGTAGCGTATAATCACCTATCATACAAAATACAAGTCCAATAATAATCAGTAATTGATACTTTTTAACACCTAAATTTTTTGGTAAAGCGGCTAAAATAATGATTAACAGCATTGGTATGACTTTAAAGATAAGTAACAAGCTTTCTGTAATATGGGAAAAGAAAAAAATATAATAAAGACCAAACAAAATAATGCATGTTAATAAAATTTTTTTAGACAAATTTCTCATCTCCTTTTCTTTGAAATTCTTTATCTATGTCAGAATTTCCTTTATTCTTTTGTAAAGGAAAACTACAAAAGGGTTTCTATACTCATCGTATGAATGAAACTTTTTTAGTATGTAGCCGTAAATAAGTGGACAGTAGATAAGAGAGGGTGAACGAAATGACCAAGCTATTAATAGCTTCGGCAGTCATTGGATTAATCGCGAGTGTTTTATTAACACCGCTTATAACGAAAAAGCGAGAAGACGGATCTAAAAAGGTAATTGGATACTTCTTTATAGGTGTATTTGTACTAGGATTTTTAGCTACTAGCATAACAGTCTATGTGACAAAAATGGATGTAAACTGGCTTGCTTTTTGGCCTGCTATTATTTTATTAACATTAGGCGGGGCGCTTCTTGCAAGTGGTATCGAAAGAAAAATAAAGGGTGTTTTATTTTTAGCTAGTTTAGTTGTTGCGGTGTTTGTATTATCAGCACCTTTATGGAACGCGAATGAAAAATTTGAATCAGCTGAAATGAAGGAAAAGGTTGAAATAAAACCATTCGATGAAACACAAACCCCAGCTAGTGTGCCTCCTAAATTTGCACGTAATAAGATGAAAAAAGCGTTCGGGCAAGTACCGAATACGAGTTATTACGAGTTAGGGCGCTTACAAATTCAAAAAGTGAATGGCGAGTATGTTTATATAGCTCCAGTTGAGTTTTCTGGTTTCTTTAAATGGTTCAATGGAGGAACGACTCCTGGTTACTTTATAATGAGTGCAACGGATTCAGCGGATAATCCTAAATTTGTTGAGCAGGAAATGAAGTATGTACCGTCTGCTTATTTAAACTCAAATTTAGAGCGTCATATACGTTTACAACATCCATTCCTTATTTTTAGCGGAGATGTTCAACTTGAAATAGATGATGAAGGTAAGCCATATTATATCCGTTCATATGGTGAATTTATTTCAGCACGAAATGGCTTTGATGTAAAAGGGATCGTGCTTGTAGATGCGCTATCAGGAAAGTCGGAAGTGATCAAGCTGGAGGATGTCCCAGAATTTATTGATGGAGCGGTTTCTCCAGAGACTGTGAGTTTACAAAATAGTTATTTCGGTAACTATGTACATGGATTTTGGAATAGTAAGTTTGGTAAGAAAGATGTAAAACTACCTTCAGATGAGGGAACAGAGGCAAATGTTAGCCCGATTTTTGATGAGAAGGGCGATATGTATTATTTCACAGACTTTACGAGCCCTAAAGAAGGTGTCGATTCAATGCTTGGCTATTCATTAACAAATGCCCGAACAGGTCAAGCAACTTATTACACTGGAAATTTAGACGCTTCTTATATGGATTCACAAGGTAACTTGCAAATAATTGAGAAGAAATTTATAGAGAAGAAATGGTCTGGAGAAATGCCAGTGTTGTATAACTTTTACGGTGAAGCTAGCTGGCTAACTGCGGTGCTTGATTCAAATGGTTTCTTGCAAAACTATTTCATCGTATCTGCGGCAAATCCTGAAATTTCCGTTTATGCGCCAACTCCTAAAGAGGCTTTGAAATTATATAAAACAGCCTTAAGTCGCGGAGGAAGTACAGTAGAAGGAAGTTCACAGGCAGAAGAGAAAAATGTAAGTGGAAAGGTGCTTCGCGTATACAAGGAACGTCTTGGTGACTATACAGTTGTATCGTTATTACTTAATAATGGAAAAAACTATTTGGTAAGTTCGGAAACAGAACCACTTGCGATTTATTTACAAGAAGGTGATGATGTCATTCTCACTTATGGTGATACAGGAGAGCAGTTCTTACCAGTTCGATCAATGATTATTAAAGGTTTAATAGACGAAAATAAATAAAGAAAAACAATTTCGCCTTGGCGTAATTGTTGCTGTCGCTTCGCTTTCGCACAGATAAACAATGCGTCTGGATTTTGAATTGTGCTTGCACAATTCATTCCTTTCAAAATCCGTGACATCCGCCGGAGGCTTTGGGCCAACATGATGTTGGTCACTCAGTCGTTGCCACAGGACGTGGCGCTCTTAGACTGAGTTCCTCTATTTCAGTAGGTGTCTTTGCACCATTTGAAAGGAACCATATCCATATCTATCTCATCACCTTTAAAAGTGGGATTCTTCTACTGAATGAATAAAAAAGACGATCGAGTAGTAATGCGCTACGAAGATCGTCTTTTTTATGTTGGTTGAGATTCCATATAATGAAGCATCTTTTCCTGGTGATTTGTATAAAGTGCTTTGGCATGATCGTTTAACGCAAATATTTCATGAATATACCCTTGGAGTAATTTATGTTCATATTCAAAAGCATACAAATCTTCGCTTTCTACTATATACGTTAATAAAAGTGTATGTAACACAACGACTTCTAAATTTTGTGTATTTGTAATGAATTTTAAGTTGAGGATGGTCGTATGGGAAACGAATTGATTGACATAATCAATAGCGTGCTTATAAACTGCTAAGTCGATATGTGGTTCAAGTCGTTTTCTTAATAATGTACAATTATTATTTAAGTCTTGGATTTTTAAAAATAAACCTCTAACACTTCGCTTATGTTGTTGTTCTAATGTACGAGCAAGATCTTTGTTCATATAGGACATTTTTACATAGCTCCTTTCCGCATAGTGGTCATCTATTAGTATTAATGGAATTATATCAAAAGGAAAGAGTCTTTTTGTTTAATTTATACTTACATTTAACTTCTCTTTCAAAAGAGTTGCTCACTTCTAAACGTGAAAAAAACAATGTGATTTCTCATTTAATCACCTTTCAATAAGTATGGTTTAGTTGGGACCCTAAAGAATTAAACTGAAATTAAATCAAATATTATATAGGAAGCTTTTCAATGAAATGAAAAAGTATAAATTTTTATCAGAAAAAGTGTTGACCTTTTTGAATTATGGGTGTAATATTATACAAGTTGTTAAGATAACTTCTGAAAACAACAATTACATTAAATAAATTAGTTGTTGACATTGAGTTTACGACATGATATTATATAAGAGTTGCTACTGAGAAAACAGCAACATAATGAACCTTGAAAACTGAACAAGCAAAACGTAATCAATAAAGTTTTTAGTAGCTAACCTTGAGTTCGTGAACGAAACAAAATTTTGGACATCAAACATGATGCCAGCAAAACAATTTGAGCTAATCAAATTTCTTTTATGGAGAGTTTGATCCTGGCTCAGGACGAACGCTGGCGGCGTGCCTAATACATGCAAGTCGAGCGAA
>Ga0209676_1001282_pt1 | contig 25969 bp, 23 predicted proteins | sample AraplaCvi_mLB_r2_FD_184282 | JGI IMG/M metagenome (GOLD analysis project Ga0209676, IMG submission 184282) | Arabidopsis root microbial communities from North Carolina, USA - plate scrape MF_Cvi_mLB_r2 (SPAdes) (version 2) | ecosystem: Host-associated > Plants > Roots > Endosphere | place: USA... | reverse complement strand
GGCGTCTGGAAATAGGTCTGGGGCTCGGTTTCCTTGAGGAAGTCGACCGTCTCGAGGTCCAGCGCCAGGCCCAGGGCGTGCGGCTCGCGGCTCTCGTTGACGATCCAGTGGCCCCGGACGCGGACGCAGCGTCCGCCGTGCAGGGTGGAGTCCTCGGCGCCCGGCTGGGTCAGGGCGTAGGCGAACATCTGGTCGCGGGTCATGGGGCGAACTCCGCAGCTATTGCCGGGAAGAAGACTAGCGAGGGAGGCTTATACGTATAGTCTCATCGCCGCCCATTGCCCCAGTGTTCTTGGAAATCACATGAACGCACTCCCGGTTCTCGCCATCCTCGCGCTTGTCGGTGTGTCTGGATGCAGTGCGGTGAGCGCCGCCCAGGTGACGGTCGTGACTCCGGCGTGGGTTGAGAGGGATGCGGGCGCGCAGTTCGTGGACGAGAAAGCCAACGTCCGCCCCAGCCGCGAACTCTTGTTCGTCCACTGGGATCAGCACTACGGATATTTCTTGTCGATCGGTCCCGGATGGGAACCAGGATTCATCGCTCCGGAATTCGCGAATGTCGAAGTCAGGCGGGTGTTCGAGGATCTCGATATCCCGTTCAATCCCTCGCTGATTGGCAAGAAGATTCGTTGCGACTGCTCTGGTGAGCGTTACGAGCGTAGCGGGCGGCCGTACTTCCTGATCCGGGAAGCGAGGGTGTTCGCCGAATAGCTCCCAAAGCAAAAGGGCCGGTGTTTCCACCGGCCCTTTCAAATCGTTTGTCGTCGCGGATCAGGCGGCGGCTTGTTCAGCCAGCTTGGCCTTGACCTGGCGCTTGATGCGCTGGGCGGCGACCGACAGTTGCTCGTCGCGAGCCTTGACGATGAAGGCGTCCAGGCCGCCCTTGTAGTCGAGGGTGCGCAGGGCGGCGTTCGAGATCCGCAGCGAGAAGGTTTGGCCCAGGGCGTCCGAGCTGACCTTGACCGCCTTCAGCGACGGCAGGAAGCGGCGCTTGGTCTTGATGTTCGAGTGGCTCACGCTGTGGCCGACCATGGGGCCGATACCGGTGAGTTCGCAACGACGCGACATCTGACTATCCTTCGGAGCGGTCCGCCAAGTGTGCGAACGCATGAAACAGGTGCGCGCGGGAGGTCATCCCGCGCGAGAGGTGGGGCGTATAGAGGAAGAGTCCGCCGCACGTCAAGGCGTTCAGGACCGGCAGAACCGTTCAGCCGCCGTTCAATTCCCGCCATATATCCCCTTTACCCATGACTGGACCAACCGCCCCGGGGGCAAAGATGAAGACTGTCCTGACCCGAGCCGCCGCCGTCGCCGTGCCCGCGATCGTCGGCGCCCTGTTCCTGGCCGCGCCCGCGACCCCGCAGGCCGCCATGGCGCCGCAGCAGAACGGCGACACCGTCCTGCCCGGCTACTGGGAATATACGACCAGCGCCGTCGGCGTGCGCGACACCGAACAGAAGTGTGTGCGCCCGTCCGAGATCAACCGCTTCTTCGGCGGCCTGTCCACGCGCCGCTGGCGCTGCACCTATCCGGTGCGCCAGGTCGGCAACGGCAACGCCCGCTTCGAGGGCACCTGCACCGACCACAAGAATCGCCGGGTGAACGTGCGCCTGAACGGCACCTATACGCAGGAGAGCTTCAGCTTCCGCGGCGGGGCCCAGCTGGCGCGCGGCACGCCCTATCTGCCGGCCTCGATCACCGCCCGACGCCTGAACGCGGTCTGCCCGGCGAACGCCGAGTATTTCTGAGGCCTCTTCGGCGCCCTGAATGACGAAAGGCCCGGGATCGCTCCCGGGCCTTTTGCTTTCCGCTCAGTGCGCGCCGCCCGGCTTGAGCCGCGCGACCTGATGCAGGACGAAGGCGATGACGCCGCCGACGACGATGCCGATCACCGCCGAGATCAGGGCGGTGGTCAGCCAGCCGGTCAGGCCGCCCAGCGGGCCCGAGGCGTGGGCGACGGCGTGGGCCAGGTGCTCGACCGGCACGGCGGGCCAGTCCAGGCCCAGGGTGTGCGAGCCGTGCAGCAGGATGCCGCCGCCGACCCACAGCATGGCGGCGGTGCCGATGACCGACAGGGCCGACATGACGATGGGCATGCCCTTGACCAGCCAGCGGCCGACCGTCTGGCTGGCCTTGGACGACCGCTGAGCCATGTGCAGGCCGATGTCGTCCATCTTCACGATCAGCCCGACCGCGCCATAGACCGCCACGGTCATGGCCAGGCCGACCACGATCAGGACCCCGGCCTGGGTCAGCAGGGGGCGGTCGGCGACGTCGTTCAGGGCGATGACCATGATCTCGGCCGACAGGATCAGGTCGGTGCGCACCGCGCCGGACACGGTCTTCTTCTCCAGATGGGCGGGGTCGTCGATGACGGGACCGTCGTCCGCCTCATGGCCGCCGCCGAACATCTCCAGCAGTTTCTCGGCGCCCTCGAAACACAGGTAGCAGCCGCCCAGCATCAGGATCGGCGTCAGGGCCCAGGGCGCGAAGGCGGTCAGCAGCAGGGCCACCGGCAGGATCAGCAGCAGCTTGTTGCGTATGGAGCCGACGGCGATCTTGCCGATGATCGGCAGCTCGCGGCTGGGCTCCAGCCCGGTGACGTACTTCGGCGTCACCGCCGCGTCGTCGACCACCACGCCCGCCGCCTTGGCCCCCGCCTTGCCCGCCGCCGCGCCGACATCATCGATGGACGCCGCCGCCAGCTTGGCGATCCCCGCCACGTCGTCGAGCAGGGCGATAAGTCCGGAGGGCATGGGCGGTCCGTGGGCAGGAAGGGAAGGCGGCAGAGGTAGGCGAAGGCGTGGCGGGTGTCGATGGACGGCGCGCCTAGTGGCGGACCATGTCGAGCAAATGCTTCGCCGCGACCATCGCTCCGTCACCTGTGATCGTCGGCGCGATCTCGACCGCCCGCGCCCGCACCTGATCCGTCAGCACCGTCTCCAGCGCCGCCGTCAGACTGTCCTCAGTCGGCGTCGGGCCGTCGTGGGCGACGCCAATGCCCAGGGCCGCGACGCGCGCCGCCCAGAACGGCTGGTCCACCACTTGAGGGACGATGATCTGGGGCGCGCCGGCGCGGGCGGCCGCCGTGGTCGTGCCCGCGCCGCCGTGGTGGATGGCGGCGGCGACGCGGGGGAAGAGCGCCTGCTGGTTCACGTCGCCGACCAGGAACAGGTCTTCGCCCGCGTCCGGAAGGGTGAAGCCGGCCCAACCGCCCGCCAGGACCACGCGCCGGCCATGGGCGCGTGCCGCCGTGATCGCCGCACGGGCGGCATCCTGCGAGGCCGCCATAGCCATGCTGCCGAACCCGACATAGACGGGCGCCTCTCCCGCCTCGAGGAAGGCGTCGAGGCCCTCAGGCAGGGGCCGGTCGTCCGGCAGAATCCAGGCGCCGGTCTGGACGGCGTCACACAGATCGGTCGGAGCCCACGGCCACAGGGTCGGGTCCGACGCCAGCAGGGGCCGGTCGGTGAAGACGTGGTCGCGGATGTTCTCCATGGGCGGCAGGCCGACCGCCGCGCGCACGCCGTTCGCCGCCTCGCCGAAAAGCGCGTTCATGACCTCGATATTGTGGTCCCAGAGCGCCCGGTTGTCGGCGCCGGGCGGCAACGGGTGGCCGGGGTAGGCGAACGGGGCGTGATGCTCGGACGGCAGGATCAGCGGGCAGAAGATGGCCTGGGCGTAGGGCAGACCCTTCTGCTCGGCCACCACCTGGGAGGCGACACAGGACGGCATCAGGCCGGTCCCCACGATCAGGTTACAGTCCTCGGCCGCCTGAGAGATTGCGCCGAGCTGGGCGAAGGCCATCTGGGCCGCGCGTTTGGGTAGGTCCATGGGCGGCTTGCCCGCCACCGCGATCCAGTCCCGCACGCCCATGAAGGCGGGCGCGAAGTGAACGCCGGCGCGGTCCAGCAGGTCGATGAACTCCTGATCCGGCGGCGCGCAGACCACGGCCTCCGCGCCCAGCGCCTGAAGCGCCACGGCCAGGGCCGCCATCGGCTCGGTATCGCCCCGCGATCCATAGGTCGTCAGCAGAACACGCATTCGGTCACCCTCCATTTCCGAGGGTTCCGGACTCTGCGCAGAAAAGCCGCCGCGCCAATCCTTGAACCAAACTGTTTCGTGCCCACTTCCAGTCTGGCCCGGCGTGGAGACGCGGACGGCGCAAACAAAAAGGCCCGGGATCGCTCCCGGGCTTTCTGCTTTTCTGCGATGCGCATCGATCAGGCGGCGGCGGGCCAGGTGCGTTCCCAGCCGGAAGCCGGGTCGGCGGCCAGGGACCAAAGGGTTTCGGCGGCGCCGCGCGCCTCGGCGGATTCCGGGGCGACCAGCGTGGCCACGTTGGCGATGGCGATGCGGATTCCGCGTGGTTCGAGGTCAGGCGCGAGGCCCTCGACCAGATTTCTTAGCGCCGCCTTGCCCAGGCCCAGGCTGGCCCAGCCGGCGTGAGGACTGAGGGCCAGTCCGCCGCCGGTGACGAGGATGGTCCCGCCGCGTCCGGCGAAAATCGCCTCGGCGGCCCGGATGGTGTTCAGTCCGCCGGTGATGTTGACGGCGACATCGGACGACACCTCGGCGTCGGTCATGCTGAAAAGGTCCTGCTGCCGGACGGCGGCGGCGTTGTAGAGGACGGTAGTCAGGCCGCCCGTCAGCCTGTCGGCGTTGCGGACCGCGGCCTGGACCCGGGCGGCGTCGGTGGCGTCCACGACCAGGCTATGGGCGTCAACGCCCTCTCCGACCAGACGGGCGACCATCGCATCCAAGGCGTGCGGGCTGCGGGCCCCCAGGACGACGGTCCAGCCTTCCCGGCCGAACCGCTCGGCGGCGGCCAGTCCGATACCCGGACCGGCGCCGATGATCAGGATCGCGCCACTCACGACAGCACCTCGGCCAGTTCAATCAGGTTGCCGAAGGGGTCGCAGAAGAAGGCCAGCTTGCGGCTGATGGCTTCCAGGATGAAGGGCTCGGTGACAATGGTCACGCCGCGCTCGCGCAGCGCCTCGACCGTCGCCTCGACGCTGCTGACGTTGAGGCAGAAGTGGTGATAGCCGCGATACTTCAGGCTGTCGGCCAGATCGGCATAGGGGCGAACCTCTAACGGGGCCGGCTCGCCGCCGCCCAGAACTTCGACGTAGAAGTGATCGTCGGTCGGCGGAGCCAGATAGGCCAGTTGCTCGTCGGCGTAGGTCCATTCCGCGACGATGCGGAAGTCGAGCTTGCCGACGTAGAAGTCGAGCGCGTCCTGCAGATTGGGCGTGCGAACCGCGACGTGGTGCCCGCGCATGTCGGCGAAGGGCGAGGCGGTGTCCGCGGCGGGGGGAATGAAGTCGGCCATTTGAACTCTCCTGTTTGGACCGGGGCGTCATTGCCGTCCGGCTGTGAGGAGAGGTTTGCGCCACATCGATAAGCAGGATTAGACTGGAAATAATCCGATCAATAATGAGCTTAGTTCAGCAATGCGGGCGACCGACCTGTCCGAACTGGCGGCTTTCGATGCTGTCGCGCGACATCGCAGCTTTCGGCGGGCGGGGGAGGAGCGGGGCGTGACCGCTTCGGCCATCAGCCATGCGGTGAGCAATCTGGAGGCGCGGGTCGGGTTGCGTCTGCTGAACCGGACCACCCGGAGCGTGTCGCTGACGGATGCCGGATTGATGCTGCTGTCGCGGCTCTCCCCGGCGTTCGGAGACATAGGTTCGGCTCTGGATGGGCTGAATCAGTTTCGCGACACCCCCTTCGGCACGGTGCGGATCAACGCGCCCAGCTCCATCGCCCCCTTCGTTGTCGGCCCGATGCTGGGTCCGCTGATCGCGGCCAACCCGAACCTGCAGATCGAGGTGGTGGCCACGGATCGGCTGGTCGATATCGCGGAGGAGGGATTCGACGCGGGCATAAGACTGGGCGAGAGCCTGCGAGACGGAATGACCGCGGTGCGGATCCGGCCGCGGTTGCGTTTCGCCGTCATCGGATCGCCGGCCTATTTCGCTAATCGGCCCATTCCTCGCACACCGGCGGAACTGAGGGACCATGTCTGCATCCAGAACCTCTATCCCTCCGGCGTGCGCTACGGCTGGTCGTTCGAGAAGGATGGACGGGAAATCGAGCACCAGCCGATCGGCCCCTTGGCCTCGGACGACCATGAACTGATCGTTCGCGCGGCGTTGGACGGCGTGGGCCTCGGCTATGTCTGGGAAAACCGGGCGGAGCGTGAGATCGCCGACGGGCGGCTGATCCGCTGTCTGGAGACCTGGTGTCCGCCCGAGGATTGGCTCTACCTCTACTATCCGACGCGGAAATACATGTCGGCGGCGTTGCGGGCGGTGATCGAGACGATGCGAGCCTGAAGCGCGCAAACAAAAAGGCCCGGGATCGCTCCCGGGCCTTCTGCGTGTTCAGCGATGCGCGTCGATCAGGCGGCTTCGGCCTCGGCGGCGGCCGGGGCGGCGGCCTTCTTGGCGCTCAGCGACTTGCCGAGCAGTTCGACGGCCGCGTCCTTGTCGATCTTGTTGGCGGCGGCGACTTCGCGGGCCATGCGGTCCAGGGCCGACTCGTACAGCTGACGCTCCGAGTAGGACTGTTCCGGCTGGCTGTCGGCGCGGTGCAGGTCGCGGACCACTTCGGCGATCGAGATCAGGTCGCCGGAGTTGATCTTGGCTTCATATTCCTGGGCGCGACGCGACCACATGGTGCGCTTCACGCGGGCGCGGCCCTTCAGGGTCGTCAGCGCCTTGGTGACCACGTCGTCGGCGGCCAGCGAGCGCAGGCCGGCGGTCTTGGCCTTCTTGGTGGGGACGCGCAGCGTCATCTTCTCGTGGTCGAAGGTCACGACATAGACCTCCAGCGACATGCCCGCGACTTCCTGGGTCTCGACGGCCGCGACCTTGCCGACGCCGTGCGCCGGATAGACGACCGCGTCGCCAACCTTGAATTCCAGTCCGGTCTTGCTCGTCATGTCATTCCTTTCCCGGCTTCAGCGGGAGGGAGAGGCGAAGGCGCAAGGACAATAGATAAACAGCCGCCGGAAACTTGCCCCGTCGGTGATGTCTAGCTGGTCGTCAAATGCGGAAACGGATCACCCAACCTCTGGCCGATCCTGCCTTCGTGGGCAGGATTCTGTCGCAAACGCGGGCGGCGCGAAGATTTCGCTTACCGCCCGACCCAATGACAGGAACCTATCACAAATCTGCGGAATTTCAAAACGTCCACAGCGTCAGCGTACGGAAGGGTGGAAATCCTCTTCGAAATCGGCCAGCCAGCCGAGACTGATCCGCAACTGAGAGGGGTGCGGGAATCAGGAGCCCGTGCCGGGCTTGGGCGAGAAATACTTTTCGAACTTGCCGGTCTCGCGCTCGAACGCCTCCTTGTCCTCGGGCGGCGTGCCCTTGACCGTGATGTTCGGCCAGACCTTGGCGTATTCGGCGTTGATCTGCAGCCACTTGCCGTCGGGCTCATCCTCGGTATCGGGGACGATGGCGTCGACCGGGCATTCCGGTTCGCAGACACCGCAGTCGATGCATTCGTCCGGGGCGATGACCAGGAAGTTCTCGCCCTCATAGAAGCAGTCGACCGGACACACCTCGACGCAGTCCATGAATTTGCAGCGCACGCAGGCGTCGGTGACGATGTAGGTCATGGAATGAGGGCGGCGTTCGGTGAGGGGCGCGGGACGCGCAGATGACCCCCCACGCCCGAACTGTCAACCGGAGGCGGCTTTCGGGCTTGCGGCGGGGGCGTCAGCGGCTATTTAGTATCTGTCACTCTTACAGATAATCGGAGCCTCCCCATGCGTCCCTTAATCCGCTTCGCCGCCGTCGGTGTCGCCTCGCTGGCCCTGCTGAGCGGCGGCGCGGTCGTCGCCCAGGCCGCCCTGACCCAGACCCCGTCGGAAGTGACGGCGGGCGCCTACAAGCTGGACTCCGACCACGGCAAGATCACCTGGTCGGTCAGCCACCTGGGCTTCTCGACCTACACCGGCCAGTTCGTGAACGTGCAGGCTCAGCTGAGCCTGAATGCGTCCAACCCCTCGGCCTCGACCCTGACGGCGACCATTCCGCTGACGGACGTGGCGTCGGGCAATGAGGCGCTGAACCATCACCTGCAGACGGCCGACTTCTTCGACACCGCCAACCATCCGACCGCGACCTTCGTCTCGCGCTCGGTGACGGTGGATCCGAGCGATCCCACCGAGGCCACGGTGGTCGGCGACCTGACCCTGCGCGGCGTGACCAAGCCGGTGACGATCGAAGTCGAGTTCAACCAGGCCGGTCCGTCGATGGGCAACACCTACAAGGCCGGCTTCGACGGGGAGGCGACCATCAAGCGCTCGGACTTCGGCATCACCTACGGGACCCAGATCGGTCTGGGCGACGAGGTCGAGCTGCATATCGAAGGCGAGTTCATCCTTCAGCCGTAAGGACGTAGAGGGCGCGGGCCTCCTCGGCGGGCCCGCGCCGTTCGCCCAGACCGGTCACCTCCAGATCGACCAGCCGTCCGCCCATGGCGAAGACCAGCCGGTCGCCGGGGTGGACGGTGCGGCTGGGCTTGTCGAGCCGCACCTGCCGGCCCTGATGGGTCAGGCGGATCGCGCCCTTCTCGACCATCGCCGCCGCCAGCGTCCGCGTCTTGGCGAACCGGGCGCGCCACAGCCAGACATCGATGCGGCAGCCGGTCTCGCTCACCGGACCGCCTTGCGCCGTCGCGGCCGCCGGGCGCGCGCGGGCTCGGGCGGAGGCGCGGTCAGGACCGACAGCACCGCGAAGGGCGAATCCTTCACCGGTCGGGGCGCCTTGTCCGGGCGGTCGGGCTGCTGCGCGCGCGTGGTCTTCAGCCCAGCCAGCAGGGCGCGGGCCTCGTCGGCGGTCAGGTGAAGCTCGCGCAGCGCCTTGTCGGACGGTCGCCCATCCTTGCCCGCCTTCTCCGACAGGGCCTCCAGCAGTTCCACCGGGGCGGCGAAGCGCCCGACGGCGCGCAGGCCGAAGGCAGACAGCAGGCGGGGCGAGGGCGGCGGGTCTGGCAGCAGGCTCAACCCCTCGGGCCGGGGGCGGAACGGCTCGCGCGCCACGAAGGCCTGCGCCGTGACCCGGGCGCGCGCCTTCAACAGGTCAGGCTGCCAGACGGAATGGGTTCCCACGCGGATGGCGAAGGCCTTCAGGGTGCGGCGCTCGACCTGGCTGAGGGCGGCCAGATCGCGCTCGACATCGCGACGGTCGATGACCCCGCCCGCCTCCAGCAACCGCCAGGCGATCCCGCGCGGCAGGCCCTTCAGCGAGCCGTTCTCGATGGCCGTCTTCAGGCGGCGCAGGGGCTTCAGGGCGCGGCCGGACTCGCCGGCCAGCCAGGCCTCCAGCCGCTTAGTCGCCCGCTCGCGCGCGGCCACGGCGCCAAGGTCGCCCAGCAGCCGGATCTTCGGGGCGAAGGGCTCGCCGCCGATGATCACGCCCGCCTGCACCCCGCGCCAGAGTACGGCGCCGTCGGGCGTGACCGAGAAGGCCTCGTCCGGCTCGGCGGCCAGCTTGCCCAGCCGCTTGGCGATCTCGGGCGTCACCGCCTGCCGGGCGGCGTGGCGCAGGGCGCGGTCCTCCAGCGCGGTGGAGCCCTTGTCGATCTGGAAGTCGATACCCGACAGGCGGCCGACGGAGTGGCCCTCGACGATGACCTCGCCGGTCTCGTCCTCGACCTCGGCCACCGCGTCGCCGCGCACGTTCAGGGCCTGCATCAGGGCGGTGGTCCGGCGGTCGACGAAGCGGGCCGTCAGCCGCTCGTGCAGCACGTCACTGAGCCGTTCCTCCAGCGCCTTGGTCTTGTCGCGCCAGCCCTGGGCCTGATCCAGCCAGTCGGGGCGGTTGGCGATGTAGCTGAGCGTCCGCACGCCCGACAGCCGGGCCGACAACTGGTCGATCTGGCCGTCGCCGCGGTCCAGTTCGGCGAAGCGGGGCGCGATCCAATCCTCGGTCAGGCGGCCGCGCTTGCCGGTCAGGGCCTGGAAGATGTCCTTGGCCAGCCGGCCGTGCTCATCCAGCGTGGTCTTCTGGAAGTCGGGCAGCTGGCACGCCTCCCACAGCCGCATGATGGCCCCGCGCGAGCGGCCGATGCGAGCCACCTCCTCGTCCTTGATCAGGCGGCGCAGCAGGGTCTCGTCAAGCGCCGGGGCGGTCAGGTTCAGGCCGTGCACGCCCGGCGTCACCGTCAGCGAGCGCAGCAGGTCGTTCAGGGTGTCGAAGTCCAGCCGGGCGTTGCGCCACTCGGCGCTTTCGACCGGATCGAAGCGATGCTCGACCACCTGCTCGACCAGGTCGGGGTCCAGCTCCAGCGCCTCGCCCGTCACGCCGAAGGTGCCGTCGCGCAGGTGACGCCCGGCGCGGCCGGCGATCTGGCCGATCTCGGTGGCGTGCAGCCAGCGGGTGCGGCGACCGTCGAACTTGCGCAGGCCCGCGAAGGCGACATGGTCCACGTCCATGTTCAGCCCCATGCCGATGGCGTCGGTGGCGACCAGGAAGTCGACCTCGCCGGACTGGAACAGCTCGACCTGGGCGTTGCGGGTGCGGGGCGACAGCGAGCCCATGACCACGGCCGCGCCGCCGCGCTGGCGCCGGATCAGCTCGGCGATGGCGTAGACCTGCTCGGTGCTGAAGGCGACGACGGCGCTGCGGCGGGGCAGGCGGGTCAGCTTCTTGGAGCCGGCGTAGGACAGCACCGACAGCCGGTCTCGGGTGACGATCTCCACGTCCGGGACCAAAGCCCGGATCAGCGGCGCCATCGTCCCGGCGCCCAGGAACAGGGTCTCCTCGCGGCCGCGGGCGTGCAGCAGGCGCTGGGTGAAGACGTGGCCGCGCTCGGGGTCGGCGACCAGCTGGATTTCATCCACCGCCAGGAACTCGACCGTCCGTTCCAGCGGCATGGCTTCGACGGTGCAGACGAAATAGTGCGGCCGGGCGGGGATGATCTTCTCCTCGCCGGTGATCAGGGCCACGGCCGCGGCCCCGCGCCGCGCGACGATGCGGTCATAGATCTCGCGCGCCAGCAGGCGCAGCGGCAGGCCGATCATGCCCGAGGCGTGACCCAGCATCCGCTCGACCGCCAGGTGGGTCTTGCCGGTGTTCGTGGGCCCCAGGATCGCCGTTACGCGCGAAGGGGCCTTGCCTGTGCCGCGGTCACTCATCTCAGGGGAAAGGTGGCGTGTCCCGAGCGGTTCCTCAAGCGGAAGTCTCGTCTTCGGGACCGGGGTAAATGGGGGGCTGTCCCGGAGCGGAACAGGGGCGAAACGAATCAGGACCGAATCACCGACACGGCCCGATTCGGGATTTGTTCCCTACAAGATATTGTATCTTAAGGGCGATTAACCACAACCGTTTTTGACGCCTCGGCGGGGCTGAGGGTTTGGGCGCGGGCACGAAAAAGGGGCGGCGGGAAGAAATCCCCGCCGCCCCGCTTCCGTCACGCTTCGCGCTCCGCTAGTTCACCCGACAACGGCCCCGTAGCTCAGCTGCATAGAGCAAGGCTTTCCTAAAGCCGAGGTCGCAGGTTGGAGTCCTGCCGGGGTCGCCAAGGGGCGCTGTCAGGGAGATAAGCGCCGAACCAACAGGTAGATGAGAACGCCAGTCAGAAGTGTCAGGCTGATCGCCTTCGCCACTTCCAGCGGACCGCCTCCCGCAAGCCATTCGATAAGCGCGAAGCCGGCAAGGCCGATGGTGATCAATATGACGATCGAATACCAAGCTCCGATGGATTTCTTCATCTGATCACCCGCACAACTGGCTTACGTAACGCTGCCCTTGAGCCACAGCACCGTCGCGATCCGTAAACCGCTCGCTGGCGAGGGCAAGATCAACCGAAAGCGTGAGGATGACTAGGGGGGCGGCGCCCGAGACCCTAATTCCTCTGACACGAGCGGTGGCGGGCCCGACGCCGTGTGAGCGGCGAAGGAAGTCATGAACCGCTTCGGCGTAACGCCGGGCGCGGGGATCCATGATCACGCCGCCACCAGCAGCGACAATCGCTGGCAAAACCAGGGTGTTCGGCAAATCCATAATCGCATCGACGGTATTGGCGGTATCTCGCTTGTTCATCGCCTCCCAGAGCTTGAAGCGAGCATCGGCGCAGGTTCGGGGAGTCGCGTAGTCGGAACCCCCACCGCCCTGTGGAACAAGCCCGCCGCCCGGGAAGCCGCCATACCCACCCGCGATCTCGAGGGATGCGGCTGACCGGAACCAACTATCTGTCGTCTCGCATATGATCTTCCAGCCTGGGTTCGCTTTCATGATCTCTGCGGCCGTAGCCGCGCACGCCAGGTCAGCGAGACGAGGTGGCAGGCGGCTAAGTCCGCTTGGGTCCACCATATTTACTGGATCGGCGCCAACGTACGCGTAAAGGTTTTGCCCTTCCGCGTACCCAATCGGATCCGTCTGCAGCAACCGCCCGATCTGCGGCAGATAGGTCCGCGCCCGGTAGTGGTAGGCGCCCGCCTCCGGTAGCCATTGCTGACCAGTGTACTGGAAGCGGCCGACGTTGCTGGAACCCGGAATGCCGTACTCGTCGTAGGTGTTGATGTTCGCCACCGTGCCGGTCGAGCCAGCCAGGGCGACCACCGAACCGCGCTCGTCGCCCAGCTGCCAGTTGCGGGTCGAGGTCCCGGAACCGTCATAGGCGACCGCCACATCGTCCAGGCCGAGGCCGGGGATATAGCGCTTGGTCATGGCGCCCGTGCCGACATTGTATTCGGCGACGAGTTGGTCGCCGGCGTACTGTCGCCGGACGCCCGCGCCGCTGACGGTGGAGGTCGACAGACGGCCGGACGGATCGAAGGCGAAGGCCGCCGAACCCGCGCCGGCGCTTGCTGAAGTCAGGCGATTGGTGGGATCATAGCCGTAGGTGTTGCCCGCGACGCCGGTGACATTGCCCCGGCTGTCGTGCGTGACCGCCACGCCGCCGAAGGTGTCGAGCTGGTTCTGACCGTCATAGGCGGCGGCGGTGTTCGCGGTCGAGCCGCCGTACAGGTAGGAGGCGTTCGACACTGACCGCCCGACGATCTGGTTCGCCGGATTGTAGCTGTAGCCGAAGGTCACATCCTGACCCGTGCCGGAGGCGTCGTGCGCGAGGCTGCTCAGGCGGCCCCAGGCGTCGTAGCTCCGGCTGGTCGAGGCCCCCGCGCCGCCTGCGCGGCTGACGGTGGTGGGCTGACCCAGGTTGTTCCAGCCATAGGCCGCGACCTGGCTGGCGCTGCCGCCCGAAGGGTGCTGGTCGATGGCCGTAACCGCGCCGTAGACGTCGTAGGTGTAGTCCGCCGCGAAGCCGTCCGGCCAGGTGATGCCGGTCATGCGACTGGCGGCGTCATAGCCATAGGTCATCGCGACGCCGGTATTCTCCGACACCAGGCGCGAGAGGGGATCCCACGTCAGGCAGGTCGTGGTGTCATCGCAGACGACGGGCAGGATGCCGGTCGTGCTGATGGAGGTTTGACGCCCCAGCAGGTCGTATCGGAAGTAGTGGTCATCCGTGCCCGAGGGCGCATCGACCTGCGTGACCCGGTTGAGGTTGTCATAGGACAGGGTCGTGGTCTGGCCTGCCCGGTCCCGGCTGGTCGAGGGGCGACCGTAGGCGTCATAGGCCGTTGCCAGATAGTCGGTGGTCGAGGTCCCGCCGCCAGTGGCATTGGGATAGCGCAGCTTCACCGGTCGATTGAAGCCATCGTACTCGTACAGAGAGACATTGCCGTCGCCGTCGGTCAGGGAGCCGACTTGGCCACTGGCGGTATAGGCCTGACTCAGGGTCAGCGCCTCGGTGCTTCCGTATCCGGAGATCACCGACAGCGGACGGCCCGCGTCGTCATAGGCCATTTGGCTGATCCGGTCGGGGCCGAAGCCGCCGGTGGTCGCCGCGGTGCAGGCCGAGGACGGCAGTGAACCGAAGGTCGCCGGATTCATGCGCGTGACCGCGCAGGAGACCCGGCCGGCGTCATCATAGGTGACCTGCTGCACGCTGGAGGCGACGCCTGCGGCGGACAGCTGACGGCTTTCCACCGGACGACCGTAATCGTCATAGTCGGTGCTCGACTTCAGCAGCGGCGAGAAGGCCGCCCAGTTCGGATCGGTGTATCCCGTCGTCGTGCCGGTTTCAGTCAGCACGGGTTGGTAATGGTCGTCATAGGTGATGCGCTGGGCCCGGTTCAGGCCGGCGCCGCCGCCGTCCGGATCAGGGCCGACCACGCCGATCACCCGCCGGGAGTCATCGTACCGGTACTGCGTCGTATCGCCGGTTCCGCTGAGCGGGCCGTCGACGGTGGCGACGTCACCATTGGCCGTATAGGTCATCGCGGTGACCGCCATGGACGGACTGGCGCCCGAGCCGTTGCTGACGGAGGCGACGTTCAGGTTATTGGCGACACCGGAGGTGACGCCGTAGCTGATGGTGGTCAGAACCTCGTTCGCCGTGGCGTCGCAGCTGGAGCCGATGACGCAGGCCGAGATCTCGATCGGCAGGGTGACCGAGGTCGGAGCCGCGACGACGACGCCGGAGCTGTTCTTGAACTGCGCTGTCTGGGCCGCATAGGCGTAGCGGGTCTGCGGCCGGGTGGACGAACCCCCGCCTGCGGCCGGCAGGGTGACCGTCAGCGGACCGCCGTGGGTGCTGTCCCAGGTGTAGTCCGTGACATTACCCGCCGCGTCAGTGGTCGAGGTGGGCAGGTTGCAGGTCACCGGGTTGGCGCAGGTCGACGCATAGGTGGCGCTGGTGACGATGTCGCTCAGCCCCGAGCCCGACGCGGCCTTTCGGGTCACCTGGGTGGTGTTGCCCCGGCTGTCGTAGTCCAGCTCGACGGAGTCGCCGCCGGGATTGGTCACCGACTCCAGGCGCAGGCCGGCGTCGTAAGCATACTCCCAGGTCAGATCCGTTGATGGCGAGGTCGCCTGGGTGATCTCGGTCGCCCGGCCGATGGTCAGATCGGAAACGACCGTCAGCGTCTGGTTCAGCGGGCCTTCGACCGTGGTGGTCAGGTCCGTGCCGGAAACCGCATAGTCATAGGTCCATGCGCCCGTGGCGTCCGTGATGCTGGCGACCGTGTCGCCGGTGTTCCAGCCAATCTCGACACGTGTCTCGCCCTCATCGACGATGGCGTAGATGTTGCTGACCGAAACCCCGTCTGTCCCCAGCCGGTAGCGGGTTTCATGACCGCTCTGATCCTCCACCACCTGCTCGATGATGTTGGGAGACGGGTACTCATAGCTGTAGTTCACGCTCGGCCAGTTCTGGGTCAGGCCGGTGCAGCTGGTCGCCAGGGGCGCGCAGTAGTCGACGGCCAGATTCAGGCCCAGGACCTTCTCGACGGCCCCCCAATTGGGATCGTTCTCAGGATCGGTGTCGGACGCGTAAGCGTAGTGGATCTGATAGCCGGTGTTGGTCTGGTAGGACTGGAGGCGGCCGACCGATTGCGAAGTCCGACACGATCCATTGGGATTGAAGAAGATGCAGAAGGTCTCGACCTTGTAGCTGTAGTCCGTCCGCAGGCCGTTCGGATCCTGCCGTCGGGTCACCACCCCATCCGACGTGAAGCTGTTCGCCACCGAATTGGCGACGTACTCGATCCGCCACGTTGTTCCGGCGCTGTTGGTATAGGTGTGAACGCTGCCCGACCGGGTCAGGGTGGATCCGGTGTTCTCCGCAGCGACATACGTGCCGCCCGCCGCGTCGTTGAACATCTCGCTCCGGCCGTCGACCGTGACGATGCAGCCTCCGACGACACATTGAAGCCCGCCCATGCTCGTGTCGCGCCAGATCGGCGCGAGGTAGAGGCGTCCGTAGCTCAGACCGGTGTCGGCCGGGCCGATGGAGACTTCGCGGGTCAGGGTGTGGAAGGTTCCACTGACCAGATCGACGCCGCGCGGGTCCATCGTAAAGTGTTCGGGAGGCAGCCCTGGAGACTGCGCGGTCGCCGCGCCGGCCGTGGCCAGGGCGAGCGCCGATGTGGCTGCGAACAGCCATGTCTTATGCTTCATTTTCATGGGTTTGCGTCTTTCAGATGCAGGAGGTGGTGGACTGCCAGAGCACCGAGCCGCCTGGCGCGCGCAGAACCGCGACGCCGGTGTTCTCGAGGGTCAGCTTGGCGTTGGAGTTGGCCGGCGATCCGGCGGTCCACAGGGGGACGCCACGGGTGTCGTGGATCGTCAGGACACCGGTCGCGCTGGGGATGCGGACGTACCAGGAGCGCCCCTGGGCCGTGCAGCTGTTCCAGACCGCCGCGCCGACGTTGTTGCGGATGACCAGATCGCCGCTGGCTTCCAGCGTCATGGTGTACTGACCGTTCGCCGAGGTGAGCTTCTGCGACGGCGCCAGGGTGTAGTCGGCCGGAAGCTCATAGCTGACCGAAGGCGGGGTGGCCGCGAAGGCGCCGGTGTCGGTCCGGTTATCGGCGTCGTCCTGCACGAAGTAGGACAGGGTCGAGTTGCCGGTGGCCCGCGCCGTCGTTGCGGCCGCCAGCCGGCCGTTGGCGTCGTACAGATAAGTCTGCTGCGACTGCGCCGTCGCCGCGCCCGCGAGCAGCAGGACGGCCGTGGCGAGAATGGGAATTGATGTCTTCAAGGGTCTCCCTCCGTAGGTGTCCTCCCAGAAGGGGAGGAGAAAATAATCCTACATCAGGCATGCGTCAGAATTGGTCGTACGGGTAGGAAAAGATTCTTTTTGACCTATCGGAACGGGTGACTGCACCGCTTCTGCACATCCTCTCCGCCGAGGCTCCTCAGCCGGTCCCGCGCCGCTGAACCCGGTCGCGCGACAAGGGCGCCTCAAACCCCGGGGAGGCCCATGCTCAGCATCCATCCATTCACGCGGTCGTCGTTCTGGCTGAAGGTCGGGGTCACCGTCCTGCTGGCCGGTCTGGCGGACTTTCTGTTCTTCGATCACGCGGCCGGGGCCACCCTCGGCGCCTTCGCGGCGGCCTGGATCGTCGGCGTGCTGGCGGCGCGCCGGGGGTTGCTGAAGGATCGGCGGGCGCTGGCGTGCCTGGGGATCGCGCTGACGCTGGCGGCGGTGCTGATCGACCGGCCCGGCCTGCTGGCCTGGCTGTTGTTCGGACTGATGCTGACCGTCGCCGCCCTGTCCGCGCGGGTCAGCAAGGGGGAACCGGTCTGGCGCTGGGGCCAGCGGCTGGTCGTGCACGGCGTGGTGACCCTGATCGGGCCCTTCCTGGACATCGCGCGGGTGCTGCGCAGCGGGCGCGGCCATCGGCGGATCAGGGTGTCGCCGCTGGGGCTGCTGAAGCTGCTGGTCCTGCCGGTGGCGGGCGGTCTGGTCTTCCTGCTGCTGTTCGCGCGGGCCAATCCGCTGATCTCGGATGTGCTGGATCAATTTCGGCTGCCGACCCTGTCGCTGGAGACGGTGTTCCGCATCTGGTGCTGGCTCTTCGTGATGGGCATCACCGGCGCGACCTTGCGGCCCCGCTGGCGGCGCAAGCTGCTGGCCCTGCCGTCGCTGGGAAGCCGGGGCCTGCCCGGCGTCAGCCCCGGCTCGGTCACCCTGTCGCTGATCGTCTTCAACGCCCTGTTCGCCCTGCAGAACGGGCTGGACGTCGCCTTCCTGTGGAGCGGCGCGCCGCTGCCGGGCGAGATGACGCTGGCGGACTACGCCCACCGGGGCGCCTATCCGCTGATCGCCACCTCCCTGCTGGCGGGCCTGTTCGTTCTGGTCGCCCTGCGACCGGGATCGGAGACGGCGCGGCGGCCCTTGGTGCGGGGACTGGTGGTGCTGTGGGTGGCGCAGAACATGGTGCTGGTCGCCTCGTCCCTGCTGCGCACCGCCGACTATATCGAGGGCTACGCCCTGACCCGCTATCGCATCGTGGCCATGGTCTGGATGGCCATGGTGGCGGTCGGCCTGCTGCTGATCTGCTGGCGGATGCTGCGCGGCAAGGACGGCCACTGGCTGATCGACGCCAATGTCAGGGTGGCGCTGGTCGTCCTGCTGGGGCTCAGCGTGGTCGATCTGGGCGCCGTCGCCGCGGCGTGGAACGTGCGCCACGCTCGCGAAGTCGACGGGACCGGCGCGATGCTGGACCTCGGCTATCTGCGCACGCTCGGCGCACCGGCCCTGGTGTCGCTGGTCGAGCTGGAACAGACGACGACCGACCCTGAGCTGCGCGACCGCGCCGCCGCCGTGCGGGCGGAACTGCTGGCCGACATGCGTCGCCGCCAGAACGACTGGCGCGGCTGGACCTGGCGTGACGCGCGCCGGCTGGATCGGATCAAGGCCCTGACCGCCGACCGGCCCCTGGCGTCCCCCAGACCCGGCCGGCGGATGTGGGACGGGCGCCTGAGGCCCCCGCCGCCGTCACCCGCGCCGCCGCCGGTCGTTCCGGCGTCGCCCGGCCCGGCCGAGGGACCGCCGGTCCCGCCGCCGACCCTCGTCGTCAAACCGTTGACCTCAGCCTCCGGAGTCTGAACATGGCGATCATGCAGCGCACCGTCCTGGTGGTCGATGACGACCCCCACATCCGTGACCTTCTGACCTTCGCCCTGCGCAAGGCGGGCCTGGCCACGCGCGAGGCCGCGGACGGGGAGGCGGCCCTGGACGATCTGGAGGCCCATCCCTCCGACCTGGTCGTCCTGGACATCAACATGCCGCGCATGGACGGGATCGAGACCTGCCGTCGCCTGAGGGCCAAGGGCGACGTGCCGGTGCTGTTCCTGTCCTCGCGCGACGACGAGTTCGACCGCGTGCTGGGCATCGAGCTGGGCGCCGACGACTATGTCACCAAGCCGTTCAGCCCGCGCGAGGTGGTGGCCCGGGTGGCGGCCATCCTGCGGCGCACGGCGCGCACGCCGGCGCCCCTGCCGGCCGGGGCGGTGGCCCACGGCAAGCTGTCGCTCGACGCCGAGGGCTGGCGCGCCGCCTGGGGCGGGGCCGAGGTGCCGCTGACGGTGACCGAGTTCGCCATCGTCCGCGTGCTGGCGGCTCAGCCGCGCATGGTCTTCACCCGCGACGCCATCATCGACCGGGTCCACGGACCGGGCTTCGCCATGACCGACCGGACCATCGACAGCCATGTCCGCAACCTGCGCGGCAAGTTCGCGGCGGTGGGCGGCGGCGATGTGGTCGAGACCCGGCCCGGCCTCGGCTACCAGCTGGGACCCTGCGTCGGCGCGGCGGCGTGAGCGAGGGCCAGCCCGGCCATTTCCGCCTGTTCGTGCGGCGCCATTGGCCCGCCCTGAGGCTGCGGACCATCCTGCTGTCGGTGCTGCTGTTCGCGGCCCTGCTGCCGGGCTTCGCGGGCATCTTCCTGCGGGTCTACGAGAACACCCTGGTGCGCCAGACCGAGGCGGAGCTGATGGCCCAGACCTCGGCCCTGACCGCGACGGCGGAGGCGCTGTGGCCGGGGTCCGTCCTGACCGTGCCGACGCCGACGCAGCGCGCGACGCCGGGCTGGTATCAGCCGGAGGCGGCGACCATCGACCTGGGCTCGACGCCCGTCCTGCTGGCCCGCCCGCCCGCTCGGCCCGCCGGAACGCCGGACCCGGACGCCGCCGCCGTCGGCGCCCGGCTGGACGCCATCCTGCAGGAGACCAGCCGGACGACCCTGGCCTCCATCGTCTTCTTGGACCGCCAGGGCGTCGTAGTCAGCGGCTTCGGACGGGGCGGAAGCTGGGCCGACATCCCCGAGGTGCGCACCGCCCTGGCGGGGCGCCCCGCCACGGTGCTGAGGCGCAACGCGGCCTATCATCCCCGCTATTCGCTGGAGTGGCTGAGCCGCGCCTCGGCCCTGCGCATCCACCACGCGCGCCCGGTGGTGGTGAACGGTCAGGTGGAGGGGGTGATCCTGGTCTCGCGGTCGCCGCGCGCCCTGTTCCGGGGCATCTACCAGGACCGGATCAAGATCGCCCTGGGCATCGTCGGGGTGCTGGGCTTCATCGCCTTCCTGGCCGTGCTGGTCTCGCGCGGCATCGCCAAGCCGATCGAGCGGCTCAGCCGGGTCACGCGCGAGGTCACCGCCGGGGGGGGCCAGGTCCCGCCGCCGCCCAGCACCGCCGCCATCGAGATCCGCACCCTGTACGAGGACTTCGGCCGCATGGCCGAGGCGGTGGAGCGCCGCTCCCGCTACCTGCGCGACTTCGCCGCCGCCGTCAGCCATGAGTTCAAGACCCCGCTGGCGGGCATCCAGGGGGCGGTCGAGCTGCTGCAGGACCACGAGGACATGGAGCCCGCGCGCCGCCGCCGGTTCCTGGATAACATCGCCTCGGACGGTCGGCGGCTCTCGGCTCTGGTGACGCGGTTGATGGACTTGGCGCGGGCGGACATGGCGCGGCCCGAGGCGGGGCTGGCGGTCGAGTTGGGGCCGCCCCTGCTGAAGGCCTTTGACGCCTCCTCGCCGGACCTGACCCTCACCCTGCAACTACCCGAGGACTTGCCGCCCGTGGCCGCGCCCGAGGCGACACTGGAGGTGGTGATCTCGACCATGCTGGAGAACAGCCGTCAGGCCGGGGCCAAGGCCGTGCGGGTCTCGGCCCGGCTGGCGGGCGACACGGTGATCCTGTCGGTCGCGGACGACGGTCCGGGGGTCACGCCCGCCGACGCGCGCCGCATCTTCGAGCCCTTCTTCACCACCCGCCGCAGCGAGGGCGGGGCAGGGCTAGGCCTGTCGATCGCGCGCGCCCTTCTGGCCGCCAATCAGGCAACTCTGGACCTGCTGCCCTCCAAGGGCGCGGGGGCGGTGTTCGAGATCGGGTTGCCGGTCGCGGGGCGCTGACGCCTCAGCGCCACTTGGACCCTTCGCCGTGCTTGCCGATGCTCTGCCACTCGGGCGGCGCGGCCTTGTGCACGTACTGCTCGGATACCAGCCAGCCCTTGAGCGGACGCAGCACCGCCAGGCAGGCCAGCACCAGCAGGGGCATGGTCACGACCATATGGACCCAGACCGGCGGGTGGACGCTGAACTCGAACCACATGAACAGGGCCATGCCGAGCACGCCGACAAGGCTCATGCCGAAGAAGGCCGGGCCGTCCGCCGGGTCGGCGAAGCTGTAATCCAGGCCGCATTTGGGGCAGTTGTCGCGGATCTTGAGGAAGCCCCGCAACAGCGGACCCTCGCCGCAGCGCGGGCAGCGGCAGCGCAGGCCGGTCTTGAGGGTGCTCAGCGGCGGGTAGACGGGGTCGCTCATGGCGGGTCCGGTTCCTTCGTTGACCGCATGTCGGCCTCCGAGGCCCTGACCGCAACCGGGGCCGTTTGTCGCGGCGGCGGTCACCATCGGTTAACCCTGCTTAAAGAGCCGTCGCGCGAGTATGCGCGCGTATGTCCGGGGCCCGTTCCAGCAAGCGCATTCTGAAGTCGACCGTGGCCGCCGCCGCGGCCGGGGCGGTCGTGCTCGCGCCGCTGGCGCCCCTGTATGCTCAGGAGGCCGGTGGGGTCGCCCTGGATCCCATCACCATCCGGGTCGGCGCCAACGAGGCCTTCACCCGCGTCGAGTTCGCCGGCGTCATCGGCGCCCGGTCGCAGATCCGGCGCGAGGGCAACACGGTCATCGTCCGCATCGGCGCGACGGCCGCCCCCGACGTCTCGCGCCTGCGGGTCGATCCGCCCAAGGGCGTGGAGAAGGTCGAGACCCGCGCCGTTCGCGGCGGCACCGAACTGGTCCTAACCCTGGCCGAGGGCGCGGATGTGCGCACCGGCTCGGCCGACGGCGCGGTCTTCGTCAATCTGTACGCCCAGGCGCCCGAGGCGCCGGCCGCCGCGACCGTGGCCCCCGCTCAGGTCGTCACCGTGCCGGTGGTCTCGCACGCCAGCGCGGACAAGGTCAGCCTGGACTTCCGCTGGGAACAGCCGGTCGGCGCCGCCGTCTTCCGCCGGGGCGACGCGGTCTGGGTGGTGTTCGATACCCCCGCCCGCCTGAACATGGACGGCGCCAAGGAGCTGGGCCCGGCCACCGGCGCCCACTGGACCGCCACCCCCGACCACGTCGCCGTCCGCATCGCCGCCCCCGCCGGCCTGCGCGTCTCGGCGATCTCGACCGGCGCGACCTGGACCGTGACCGTCGGCGGCTTCGCCACCTCGGCGGGCGGCGTCACCATCGACCGCGACGACACCGGCGAGCCCGCCCTGGTCGCGCGCATGGCCGGGGCGACCAAGGTCGTCTGGCTGACCGATCCGATGGCGGGCGACCGGTTCGCCGCCGTCACCGCCCTGGCGCCCGGCAAGGGCTTCGCCGACAGCCGCCAGACCGTCGACATGACGGTGCTGCCGTCCGCCCACGGGCTAGCGGTGGAGACCCCGGTCTCGGACCTGGCGATCCGCGCCGAGGGCGATCTGGTCACCCTCAGCCGTCCGGGCGGCCTGACCCTCTCGCCGCCCTCCGCCGCGCTGGAGACCGCGAACAGCGAGCCGGGTAGGCCGGGCAAGGCCAAATACCCTGGCCTGATCGTCGAGGGCTGGGAAAACACCGGCCACGCCACCTTCGCCGCCCGCTATCGCGAGCTGCAGGATGAGGCAGGCGCGGAAGCCGCTGCTGCCGGTGACAACCCCCGGGCCCCCATCGAGGCGCGCATGGGACTGGCCCGCTTCCTGGTCGGCTCGGGCCTGTCCTACGAAGCCATCGGCGTGATGAACGCCGTCGTCGCCCAAGCCCCCAACATGGCGGGCGAGCCCGAGCTGCGCGGCCTGCGCGGCGCGGCCCGCGCCTCCATCGGCCGCCTGGACGAGGCCCAGGGCGACTTCGCCTCCGCCGCCGTCGCCGGCGATCCCGCCTCCGCCGTCTGGCGCGGCTATATCGCCTCCAAACAGGGGGACTGGGCCACGGCCCGTCAGGCCTTCTCGGCCGGCGCCGGCGCCGTCGATGACTTCCCGCCGGTCTGGCGCGCCCGCTTCGGCGCCGCCCACGCCGAGGCCGCCCTGGAAAGCGGCGACCCCGAAGCCGCCCGCGCCCTGCTGGCCTACGCCTTCAGCCAGAACGCCCCCGCCGCCGACCAGCTGGCCGCCCGTAATGTGCAGGCCCGGCTGTTCGAGCAGGACGGCATGGGCGACCGCGCCCTGGCCGTCTACCGCGCCGTCGGCCGCGCCCCGCTGGACAATGTCGCCGTTCCCGCCCGCCTGGGCCTGATCCGCCTGTCGCTGGAGCGCGGCACGATGAAGGCCGACGAGGCCGCCAAGGAGCTGGAGGGCCTGCGCTGGCGCTGGCGGGGCGATGCGACCGAGCTGGCCGTCATCCGCCAGCTGGGTAAGCTCTACCTGTCACAGGGCCTGTATCGCGAGGCGCTGACGGCCCTGAAGGGCGCCGGCGGCCGCATGAACCGCCTGCCGGGCGCGGCGGACCTGTCGACCGACCTTAACAACGCCTTCCGCATGCTGTTCCTCGAGGGCGGAGCGGACGGGCTGCAGCCGGTGCAGGCGCTGGGCCTGTTCTACGACTTCCGCGAATTGACCCCCATCGGCGCCGACGGCGACGAGATGGTGCGCCGCCTGGCCCGCCGCCTGATCGACGTCGACCTGCTGGATCAGGCCGCCGAACTGCTGAAGCACCAGGTCGACACCCGCCTGGACGGCGTGGCCAAGGCCCAGGTCGCGACCGATCTGGCCACCGTCTATCTGATGGACCGCCAGCCCGAGAAGGCGCTGCAGGCGATCTGGAGCTCGCGCTCGACCCTGCTGCCCACCGCCCTGAACGCCGAGCGCCGGGCGCTGGAGGCGCGCGCCCTGATGAACCTGGGCCGCTACGACCACGCGCTGGAGACCCTGGGCGACGATCCCTCTCCGGACGCCAAGGCGGTGAAGGCCGAAATCTTCTGGAAGCAGGAGAACTGGGGCGGCGCGGCGACCCTGTACGAGGCGGCGCTGGGCGACCGCTATCGCACGCCGGGCGCCCTGACCCAGGACGAGGAGGCGCGGCTGATCCGCGCCGGCGTCGGCTATTCGCTGGCCCGCGACTCCGCCTCGCTGGGCCGCCTGTCGCGCAACTATCGTCCGTTCGTGGCCGCGGCCCGATCCAAGGTGGCGCTGTCGATCGCGCTGGACGGTCTGGGCGGCACGGACGGCGTGGCCTCGGCGGGCGACTTCGCCAGCCTCAGCGCCTCGGCCGACACCTTCGCCGGCTGGGTCAATGAGATGAAGGCCGAGCTCAGACAGAAAACGGGCGGGAATCGCCCTGCGACTCCCGCCCGTTCCTGAACAGCCCTGGCGACGGAGCCCGGAGGCTCCCTCACCGAAATGGCTTAGCCGTTGACGGCGTCCTTCAGCGGCTTCGAGACGCGGAAGCGGACGGCCTTCGAGGCGGCGATCTTGATGGTCGCACCGGTGGCCGGGTTGCGGCCTTCGCGGGCAGCGCGGGCAGCGGTGTCGAACACGCCGAGGTTCGAGATGCGGACGTCGCCGCCCGAGGTCAGCGACTTGTGAATGTTCTTCACGATCGCTTCCAGGACGCGGCCGGCGTCGGCTTGGCTGACGCCCGCGTCTTTGGCGACGGCGGCGATGAGTTCGGCTTGAGTGGTCATTGTGGGTCGTTTCCCGATTAAGTTCGCCCCTCGATTCAGGGGCGATGACGGACGGATCAACGCCGCTTTTTCACCGCATGGCAAGCGGCTTCGGCGCGGAAAGGCCCACGGGGTGGGGATTTATCCGGTTCCGGACGCTCGCTGGAAGCTCTCAACCAGGCTTCCGGCGACCAGTCTCCAGCCGTCCACGAGCACGAAAAAGATCAGCTTGAACGGCAGGGAAATCACCACCGGGGGAAGCATCATCATACCCATCGACATGAGCACGCTGGCGACCACCAAATCGATCACAAGGAACGGAACGAAAAGGAGAAATCCGATTTCGAAGGCCCGCTTCAGTTCACTGATCATGAAGGCCGGAGTGACCACTCGCAGGGGCAGGTCCACGGCCTGCTGCGGGGCCTCGATATTGGACAGTCGGGTGAACAGCGCGAGGTCGTCCTGATCGACCTGACCCAGCATGAAAGTCTTCACAGGTTCTGATGCCGCATCGAAGGCCTGAGGCAGCTCCATCTGCTGATCCAGCAGGGGGCGGATGCCCGAATCATAGGCGTCCTGCCAGGTCGGAGCCATGACGATGGCGCTCAGAAACAGGGCCAGGGAGACCAGAACCGCGTTGGGCGGCGACTGCTGCATGCCCAGGGCGGTGCGCAGTAGGGACAGCACCACGACGATTCGCACGAAGCTGGTGGTCATGATCACGATGGACGGCGCCAGCGACAGGACGGTCATCAGACCGACCAGCTGAACGACCCGTTCGGTCAGACCCGCGCCGGTGCCCAGATCGACATTGATGGCCGCGCCGCCGGCGGCCACATCCTGGGCCAGTGCCGCGATGGGCCAGCACAGGCAGAGCAGGGTGGTTAGCAGCGACAGCCCGGCCGCGCGCTTCAGCTCGTCGCACGTCGGCATGACGAAGATGGACTTCAGGGTGGGGCGGCCCTTCACTGACCGGCTCCCGGACCGCGCGGCTCGATCAGCTCGCGGCCCTCGCCCAGCAGCAGCATCCGTTCCTCATTGTCGACCTTGACCAGCACCAGCCGGCGGGCCGGATCCAGCACCAGGGTCTCGACCACCTGCATGCGGCGCTCGCCGCGCTCGGCGCTCAGCCGGGCCAGCAGCTGGGGCGCGTAACGTCGCGCGGCCCAGGCGGCCAGGCCGATGATGCCGAGGGTGAAGGCCAGGGCGAAGACCGCCCTGAGCAGATCGAGGAAGTTCATGCGACGGGTCCCGCCGGAGACTGGTTCCGACGGGTCAGACTTCGGCGATCATGGTTAACGCCACGTTGAGATAACGCCTCATTAACCATGCAGGCGGCATTTTCTGCCCATCGAACGGTGGGCGATCCGCGCCCGGAGAGACGACGCCCGTGGGCTTCACCGATCTTCCGCTGCTGAGCCAGATCAAGGGCCGCCTGTCGTGGCTGGACGAGCGTCAGCGCGTCATCGCCCAGAACGTGGCCAACGCCGATACGCCCGGTTACGTCGGCCGTGACCTGAACGCGCCCGCCGACTTC
>Ga0209676_1001280_pt1 | contig 26029 bp, 21 predicted proteins | sample AraplaCvi_mLB_r2_FD_184282 | JGI IMG/M metagenome (GOLD analysis project Ga0209676, IMG submission 184282) | Arabidopsis root microbial communities from North Carolina, USA - plate scrape MF_Cvi_mLB_r2 (SPAdes) (version 2) | ecosystem: Host-associated > Plants > Roots > Endosphere | place: USA... | reverse complement strand
TGCAACGAAAGTTCCACCAGCAGTTAACGCCATTTCCATTACAGAAAGTGCTGATTCAACTGAACCTTGTGGAGTACTCTTCGTTTTGAAGCCTACATCACTACGAGGTGATGTTTGACCTTTTGTTAATCCGTAAATTTGGTTATCCATTACGATATAAGTAATGTCGATGTTACGACGGATTGCATGGATTGTATGACCTAAACCGATTGCGAATCCATCTCCGTCACCACCAGAAGCGATAACAGTTAGATCACGGTTAGCCATTTTTACACCTTGTGCAATTGGAAGTGAACGACCATGAATACCATGTAAACCGTAAGAATTAATATATCCTGAAATACGACCAGAACATCCGATACCAGATACAACTGCAAGGTTATCCGGTTCTAAACCAACATTTGCTGCTGCACGTTGAATTGAAGCTTGTACAGAGAAATCTCCACATCCAGGGCACCAGTTTGGTTTAACGTTATTACGAAATTCTTTAAATGTTGCCATTTAGAACAACTCCTTCCTTACAAGTGTTGTAAATTTCTTTTGGTAGGAAAGGATTTCCATCATATTTTAATAAGCTTGAAATCTTTTCTGCGTGACCACAGTTCATTTTGATGATGCTTGTTAATTGACCTGTAGCATTATTCTCAACAACGATTACACGTTTAGCTTTTTTCAGCTCTGGTAAAAGCTCAGCTGTTGGGAATGGGTGAATTAAACGAACATGAGCATGGTTAACTTTAATACCATCTTGCTCTAAACGTACCATAGCTTCTTCTATAGCACCACGAGTTGAGTTGAAGCCTACTAATAATACATCAGCATCTTCATGTTTCGCATTTACTAATACAGGGTTAGGGAAACGTAGGTTATTTAACTTACGCATACGTTTATCCATTTGTTGATTACGATTAATTGGTGATTCAGAAGGCTTACCAGTTTCATCATGCTCAACACCAGTTACGTGGTGGATTCCACCTTTCATACCTGGTACTACTCGAGGAGAAACGCCATCTTCTGTCACTTCATAACGCTTGAAGTATTCTTTATTCTCAGATAAAGGAAGCTCCATGTTGTAATCAAACTTACCGCGACGAATTTGAACTTTATCAAATTGAAGTGGTTCTACTGTTTGTTTACCTAAAGATAACTGTAAGTCTGTGATTAAGATAACAGGAACTTGATATTCTTCAGCTACGTTAAACGCTTCCACCATATCGTAGAATGCTTCTTCTACTGTACTTGGAGCGATTACTACTTTAGGAATCTCACCATGAGTACCATAGATCATAGCCATTAAATCTGATTGTTCTTGTTTTGTAGGAAGACCAGTACTTGGACCACCACGTTGTGTATCAACGATTACTAATGGAACTTCAGTAATACCTGAAAGACCGATTGCTTCCATCATTAATGATAGACCAGGACCTGCAGATGCAGTTAGTGTACGTACACCAGCGTAGTTTGCACCAATCGCCATTGTACATGCAGCAATCTCATCTTCAGTCTGGATAACAGCTCCACCGAACTTAGGTAATTTTTTAATTAAGTATTCCATAATCTCAGACGCAGGAGTAATTGGATACGCTGCCATAAAACGTGAACCACCAGCAAGTGCACCCATTGCGATTGCATCATTTCCGATTAAGAACATACGTTTTTTACCGTCTGCGCTTGATAATTGCATTTTATTTACATTAACGCCAAGCATTTCTCTCATTTCTTCTGCTCCGCGTGCGATTGCTTCAATGTTTTTCTCTACAATTTGTTGACCTTTTTTACCGAAAATTTCATCAACTACTTCTCTAAATACATCAATAGATAAACCTAAAATTGCACTTGATGCTCCAACTGCAACCATGTTTTTCATTAATGAAGTACCTAGTTCAGTTGCTAAGTCTGTAAATGGAATTGAATAAAGTGTTACATCCGTTGAATCTGGAATTGTTGGATTAAATTTAGCATCAGCGATTACGATACCGCCTTTGCGTAATTCATAAAAGTTCACATCGATCGTTTCTTGGTCAAAGGCTACTAAAATATCTAAGTCATCTGAAATTGCACGAACTTCAGTTGTACTTACACGAATTTTATTATTTGTGTGACCACCTTTAATACGTGAAGAGAAATGGCGGTAACCGTATAAATAATAACCTAAACGGTTTAACGCAATTGCAAAAATTTCTCCTGTACTTTCGATACCTTCACCCTGTTGTCCTCCAACTTTCCATGAAAGTTGTTCTATCATTTCCTACACCCCTTTGAATGCCCTCATTCGTAGTAAATTAAAAATTAAAATATTGCATATTTGCATATCATTCATTTTTTTATAAAAAGAATGAAAGCGATTTAAAACATATCTTTTGATATGAGTTAATTCGCTTTCAATTCTAGACCTTATATTCAAAAAAATCAATGATTTTAGCACAAATTATTCCTATAATTTTTATATTTTTATTATTCTGAACAAATAACCCGTTATTTAAAATGAATATATGATGAATAATTGTTGTACATAAAGCCTTTTACTTGTTCTTCAGTATAAAATTTTAGGAGTTCATTTGAAAGATTTTGATATTTTCCAACGTGATTTAAATTCGTTGGATGAATTTCGATTCCATCAAAATCAGAGCCCATCGCGATACATTTTTCGCCACCAAGTGCACACATATGATCAATATGCTTAATCAAATCAGAAATTGTTGCAGTACCTTCATCTACTACAAATGGAGGATAAAAATTAATACCTACTATTGCATTTCGACTAAACATGGCTTTTAATTGCTCGTCAGTTAAGTTTCTTGGGTTTTTACAAATTGATTTTGCATTTGAATGTGTAGCAGTTGGATATTTCGCTTGATGAAATGCGTCCCAAAAAGCTGCTTCACTACAATGAGAAAGATCACACCACATATTATGTTCATTTAAGTAATGAACTACACTTCTTCCAAAATTCGTTAGTCCACCGTTTCGTTCCTCAAGAATACCATCTGCTGCTTCATTAGCAAAATTCCACACTAATCCGACGCTACGTACGCCTAGACGGTGAAGAATTTTCAAACGATTAATATCACCTAATAATGCGTCACAACCTTCTAACGTTAAAATTGCACCCATTTCATGTGATTGTAATGTCGCCTCATCTTCTTTTGTCCGAATTACTTTAATATTATTCTCAGAAGTTGCAATTTTTTCATAAAAAAGAGTAACACATTGCAATGCTGCATCAAATTTGATTAATTTATGTATACTTTCAGGAATATAAATTGCATAGCATTGTACTTTGCTATTTCCTTGTTTTAATTTTTCTACTGAAACTTGCAGTGTCTCACCATTATGAAAATTGATTGAAGGCTTTTCTAATAGTTTCATCAATACGTCACAATGTGCATCAAATATTTTCATATCGTAACTTCCTTCCGATTTATTAGACTTTTTACACTATTCTATCATATTCGTCGTTACGAGAATGTTTTTTTATAAAAATGCAAAATAAAACAACCTGCTCGCATGTTGCTAACAGGTTGTTATTATTAACGAGGTTCAACGATTAATTTGATCGCTGTTCGCTCTTCCCCATCGATTTGAATATCTGTAAATGCAGGGATACAAATTAAATCCACTCCGCTTGGTGCTACAAATCCTCTTGCAATTGCAACTGCTTTCACAGCTTGGTTTAATGCACCAGCGCCGATTGCTTGAATCTCTGCCGAGCCACGCTCTCTTAATACACCTGCAAGTGCTCCTGCTACAGAATTAGGGTTTGATTTTGCTGAAACTTTTAATATTTCCATTCCTAGATCCTCCTTGTTACTAAAAAAGCTATTATTGTGTACAATAAAAACTATTCTTGATAACAAGAAGATATTCCTGCTAATTTTTTAAAGTTTTTTAAAAATTTTTACTATTCTTTTAATTAAGATAATAACGCTTGATGATCATCATTAATTTGGATACGTTTGATTGATTTTGCTCTTCCAGAATTCTTATCTAATTCTATGATTACACCACTTAGCTGGCCTCTTCCTTCATCCACTTCAAAGCGTACTGGTAGATTCGTTAAGAATTTCTTTAAGACTGCTTCCTTAGTAACGCCAAGCACACCATCATATGGCCCAGTCATTCCAACATCAGTTATAAATGCAGTTCCCTCAGGTAATACTCTTTCATCTGCAGTTTGAACATGTGTATGTGTACCTACGACCGCTGTTACACGACCATCTAAATACCATCCCATTGCAATTTTCTCACTTGTAGCTTCCGCATGGAAATCAACAAAAATGATATTTGTTCTTTTCTTTGCAATTTTAATTAACTCATCAGCCTTTTTAAACGGGCAATCGATTGCAGGTAGGAATGTTCTTCCTTGTAAATTTATTACTGCAATCTCAACATCATTGAAGTTTAAAAATACTAAACCATTTCCTGGTGTTCCTTCTGGATAATTTGCAGGTCTTACAAGATACTTTGCGTTATCAATAAATTCAAATATTTCTTTTTTATCCCATGCATGGTTACCAAGTGTAACTGCTTGAGCTCCTAATTCTAAAAATTCACGATAAATTTTCTCTGTAATTCCCTTACCGTGTGCTGCATTTTCCCCATTTATTATCGTTACTGAAGGACTAAAATTTCTTTTTAAAGACTGTAAATGAGTCTTTACCATATCTCTACCATTTGAACCTACTACATCACCAATAAACAAAATTCTCATCTTCTTACATCCTTCCAAATTTGCATATTCTTTTTATAGAACATACAAATATCTTACCTATATATTACCCAAAAATATGAAAAGCTCCTTTACTAGCACAATCCAAATCTTTCATCCATGATAAAGATCAGATTGTTTAGTTGGAGCTCCAATTATTTCACATAAAAGAAAATAAAGTGGCAATTGCCACTTTATTTTGCATACTCAACAGCGCGAGTTTCACGAATAACCGTAACTTTGATATGTCCTGGATAATCCAGTTCATCTTCTATACGTTTTCTTATATCTCTTGCTAATCTATGAGCTTGTAAATCATCAATCGTATCCGGTTTAACCATGATTCGAACTTCACGGCCAGCTTGAATAGCGAATGACTTTTCAACACCTTCATACGATTCAGAAATTTCTTCAAGCTTTTCTAATCGACGAATATAGTTTTCTAATGTTTCGCTTCTTGCACCTGGTCTAGCTGCAGATAATGCATCAGCAGCTGCTACTAATACAGCAATAATTGATGTAGGAGCAGTATCACCGTGATGTGATGCGATACTATTAATAACTACTGGATGTTCTTTATACTTAGTCGCTAGTTCAACACCGATTTCAACGTGGCTACCTTCTACTTCATGGTCAATTGCTTTACCAATATCATGAAGTAATCCTGCGCGTTTAGCTAATTTAGCATCTTCGCCAAGCTCAGCTGCCATTAGACCCGCTAGATTTGCAACTTCCATTGAGTGTTTTAACACATTTTGACCATAACTAGTTCTAAATTTCAGACGACCTAATATTTTAATTAAGTCTGGGTGAATTCCATGAACGCCAACTTCAAAAGTAGTTTGTTCACCGACTTCACGTATGTACTCATCTACTTCACGTCTAGATTTTTCAACCATTTCTTCAATTCTAGCAGGATGGATTCGACCATCTTGTACTAACTTATCTAATGCAATTCTCGCAGTTTCACGACGAATTGGATCAAAACCTGATAAAATAACAGCTTCAGGTGTATCATCAATAATTAAATCAATACCTGTTAATGTTTCTAAAGTACGTATGTTTCGACCTTCACGACCGATAATACGACCTTTCATTTCATCATTTGGAAGATTTACTACAGATACGGTTGTCTCAGCAACATGGTCTGCAGCACAACGCTGGATTGCTAATGATAAGATATCCTTTGCTTTCTTATCAGCTTCTTCTTTTGCACGAGCTTCTGTTTCTTTTACTAAAATTGCTGTTTCATGGGATAGCTCATTTTCGACTTTAGAAAGAATTAACTGTCTTGCTTCTTCACGATTTAAGCTAGAAATACGTTCTAACTCTTCTTGCTGAGCAGCAATTAATGCCTCTATCTTGCTTTCCAGTTCTTCTACTTGCTGTTGTTTTAAAACAAGAGATTCCTCTTTTCTTTCAAGTACAGACTCACGTTTAGAAAGTCCATCATCTTTACGGTCAAGATTCTCTTCTTTTTGCATCAAACGATTTTCTTGCTTTTGTATTTCACTACGACGATCTCGAATTTCGTTTTCTGCATCTGTACGAATTTTAAAGATTTCGTCCTTTGCTTCCAATAAAGCTTCTTTTTTAATCGATTCTGAATCACGTTTAGCATCTTCAATAATTTGATTTGCATGATTAGTTGCGCCATTAATTTTAGCTTCTGCAATGGACTTACGAACAAAAAATCCAACAACGTAACCGACTCCGAGAGCAAGCAATACGAAGATGATCCAAATTATTTCTTGTGCACCCATGATTTCACCTCCTCTTGCTATTTAATTAGTTTCATTTTTGTCGGCTGGTATATTGTATTAATAAATTGCATCAACATACAGCACATTAAAATTCAATTTTCATTTCAAAGTAATATTTTTTTAGAATATACACTTAAATATTAAATCTCTTACCAAATGATGTCAAGCCTTGTAACCTGCTTACTTGCTTGATTTATCAATATTTATTACATTTATACTAGATTTCATACATAGAATTTAAAATTTTATACTATAAAAGAAAAATATATTGGAAAATATTCGTCTTTTTTTATTCAATAATAATTTAAAATCTATCCTTTCATTTGCTAGGTTGAATGAAATCACAACCATCTTATTAACGAGTCTCCTCCTACTAATAAGCGTCTTCCGTTGTAATCAACTTCACCATCTAGTTTCAAATCCAAAAAGCTATTAAAAAAAGCGAGTGCTGATTGGAAGCACCCGCTTTTTACTAAATTAAATGACTAACTATTAAGATAAATTATTAATTTAATTCATCGTTACAAAAGCTTACTCATCTAATAAAGAAAATTGATCATCTTCTTCATCAGGTACAGTTACAGGCTTATCTAATTTATAGTGCTCACGAATAGATGCTTTAACAGTATCACGAATATCTTTATTTTCTTTTAAGAATTGCTTAGCATTTTCACGACCTTGTCCTAGTCGTTCCTCGTTATATGAATACCAAGCACCACTCTTAAGAACGATATCTAAATCAGAACCGATATCTAGGATTTCTCCTTCTTTAGAGATCCCTTCTCCGTACATAATATCCACTTCTGCTTGTCTGAACGGAGGAGCTACTTTATTTTTAACAACTTTAATTTTCGTTTTGTTACCAACAATATCATTACCTTGTTTTAATTGTTCAGCACGACGCACTTCTAAACGTACAGATGAATAGAATTTTAAGGCACGTCCACCTGGTGTTGTTTCAGGGTTTCCGAACATTACCCCTACTTTTTCACGAATTTGGTTAATAAAGATTGTAATTGTTTTTGATTTATTGATCGCACCAGAAAGCTTACGTAATGCTTGTGACATTAATCGAGCTTGTAAACCAACGTGAGCATCTCCCATTTCACCTTCAATTTCAGCTTTTGGAACTAAAGCTGCAACTGAATCGACAACAATAATATCAATTGCACCACTTCGAACTAATGCTTCTGCAATTTCAAGTGCTTGTTCCCCTGTATCTGGTTGAGATAATAATAATTCATCAATATTAACGCCTAACTTTTGAGCATAAATAGGATCTAATGCATGCTCAGCATCAATAAATGCCGCTTGTCCACCTTGAGCTTGAACCTCTGCAATAGCATGAAGCGCTACAGTTGTTTTACCTGAACTCTCAGGGCCATAAATTTCAATAATACGACCTCTTGGATATCCACCTACACCTAATGCAACATCTAGTGCTAACGATCCACTAGAAATAGTTGAAATTTGGCGATCAGTTTGCTCTCCAAGCTTCATAATTGAACCTTTACCAAATTGTTTTTCTATTTGTTTTAAAGCCATTTCTAAAGCAGCTTGACGATCACTCATTTGTTTTCCTCCTCAAATTACATCCATTTATATATCTTATATATCTATCATAACTGTTTTTTGTTCGTTTGCCAACAAAAAAATAGAACATTTATTCGATTTTTTTTGTATTTAAAGTAGAATTCCTCAGAATAGAAACGCTTGTTTCGTATTTTAACGCCTATAAAACTAAAAATCTATTAATTTAAGTATATGAAAATTAAAAAACTCGGCATATTAACCGAGCTTTCTTATTATAAAATATGCAGTTATAATTTATAAGTCTTGACTTTCATTAATTAATTTCACTAATAGACTTGCTCCATTTTTCACGCTAGATAGCCTAATTTGTTCTCTACTACCGCTAAATTGGAATTCTTTGACAACTGCTGGAGAATCAGCAATTTTTATACCAATATAAACCTTACCTACTGGTACATCCTCACTTGCAATTGGTCCAGCTTCTCCAGTAAAACTTATTGAAACATCACTACGTGAGATACTTTGAATGTTTTCAACTAACGACTTAGCACATTCTATACTCACTGCCCCTTCTTTTTCAAGTAATTCTTTTGGCACATTTAATAGATTTTGTTTCACTTCATTTGAATAACAAACGATACTTCCTTTAAAGATTGACGAATTACCTGGAATATCTGTCATTCTTTTACTAAACAATCCACCTGTTAAACTTTCAGCAGCTGATATTGAAAGATTGTGTTTTTTTAATTTTTTTGATAGGACGATAAACAAATTATCGCCATTTGAGCCATATATAAATTGTCCAACACGTTCACGGATTTGATGTTCAGCTTGTTCAATCAATTTATTAGCAGCTACTTCATCCTCGGCACTTGCAGTAACTCTAAGCATAACCTCACCTTCACTCGCTAAAGGAGCGATCGTTGGGTTCGATTGATTTTCAAGTAAATCAATAATCTTTGTCTCTAAAATAGACTCGCCAATGCCAAAGAACTTAAGTTCTTTTGATACAATTGTGTTAGTTTCCTTCCCTTTTAAGAAATAAGGAATTAACTCATTTTCTACCATTGGAATCATTTCTTTTGGGGGACCTGGTAATAGTACGAATTGTTTATTTTCACCTTCGTAAACCATCCCTGGAGCCATTCCATTATGATTCATTAAAACATGTGCGTTATTAATAACTAATGCTTGTTTTTTATTATTCTCAGTCATCGGTCGGTTAACTTTTAAGAAATATTGTTCGATAAATTGCAATGAAGGTTCATGAATGATTAATGTTTCATTTAGAAATTCAGAGACAACTTCTTTTGTTAAATCATCTTTAGTTGGACCTAGCCCACCTGTTAATATGATAAGATCACTGCGTGTTATAGCAACATCTAATACATGCTTCAATCGTTCTGCATTGTCTCCTACAACAGTTTGGAAATGATGGTGATATCCAAGTGTAGACAAGTGTTTAGCTAAAAATTGAGCATTGGTATTCGCAATTTGACCTAATAGAAGTTCGGTTCCAACCGCAATAATTTCAGCCTTTTTCATATCATTTCCTCCTATTAATACAAGTTACATTGATTTAATAAGAACTTCTCGATTTTTATAGAAGTAATCCCAACCAGAATACACTGTATAGAATAGTGCAACCCAAAGAGATACGTCAGCAATTGAAAACGGTAAGAAGTTTAAAGGGAAATCATGTAAGAAGTACGCAGAAATTGCAACAATTTGTGCCCATGTCTTAATTTTTCCTAGCATTGCTGCCGCATGAACTTCTCCAGATCCAGCTAAAATCATTCTTAATCCAGTTACTGCAAATTCTCTACTAATAATCACAATTGTGATCCAAGCTGGTACGTAATGAAAATCCGTTAAAATAATTAAAGCAGAAGAAACTAGTAACTTGTCTGCAAGAGGGTCTAAAAACTTCCCAAAGTTTGTTACTAAGTTATACTTACGTGCAAAATGACCATCTATAAAATCAGTAACGGATGCTAGAATAAAGATAGCCGCCCCTACGAGATGATTAACTGGTATGGAGTCACCTAGTAAAGTAACATTCCCCCATCCGAAGTCAATTAACACAACAATCATAAATAGTGGTATTAAGCATACCCTTGATACTGTAATCTTATTTGGTAAATTCATGGTAAAAAACCTCCAAAACTTTCTAAAAAATGAAGCTAATTTATTGGAAATGAATAAAAGCCATCTTGAAGATGACTATTGATTCATTTTTAAATTTTTAATCGTAATATATTGGTGTACTGATTCCGATGGACTAACAGGGAACTCAAATACTTCATCATTAATTCTTAATTCAACAGCCTGTGTTGCACCAATATTTAATGTTACTTCTTCTTCATCAGTAAAATCAAAAGTTTGATTTTTAGATTTATTGATCATACCTGCAAACAGTGACGATCCAGCTTTATTTTTAATACCTAAATACACATCACCAGTAGCGCCAATTACTTCTAGTTTAAATACATCAGTTCCAGTTAATGATACAGTTGTATATTTACCTTCAGCAGAATCTACTGTAATTTTTTGTGTTGTTTCTTCAGTTTGATTTTCTTCATCCTGAGTAACATCATCTTTCGTTTCTTCGTTTGTTGCATCATCATCTTTATTTGTTTCATCTAAAGCATTATTTTCAGGTTTTTCAATTTCTGAATTTGCATTAGATTGGTTTGTATTTGCAGAATTGTTATCGTTATCTTTCGTTGGGAACATCACGTAAATTAGAATACAAATACCAATAATAAGAAGGGCAATTAATATTTTTGGTAAATAATCCATTACGCGTGATGACTTCACATTCACACCTAATGGTTCTTTAAGCTTCGAAGAACGTGTAGGTATTTCCTCATGTTTAACTTCTTCTACGTGACTTGAACCTTCTTCAGCGTCTTCTCCTGTCGGTTTTTCCACTAAGAAATTCGAGACATCAACATTTACTGTTTCTGCATATTGACGTATAAAAGCACGCACATAAAACTGTCCAGGTAATATTTCATAGTTACCTTCTTCAATCGCTTCTAAATAGCGTTTTTGTATCTTTGTTAATTCTTGCACATCATCGATCGATAAACCTTTAGCTTCTCTAGCTTCTCGTAATATTTTTCCTAATTCTGTCACAATTTACACCCCAACTAACTTTAAAAATCAAACATTGAGAACGAGTTGTGTCCATCTTTATTTTGGTCTACTAGTTCATATTTAATTTCTTCGTTTTCATCATTTCTTAGTTCTATTATGTAATCAAAATCTTCTAATGAGTATTCAGTCTGTTGTACAAATACGTCAGGATGTTCTACTACTTTTACAGAAGGCATCGCCATGATTTCACGAACCAATTGCCAATGTTGCTCATTTGCTCTTCTATGAGATAGTATTCCATCTATAATAAATACATTTTCAGAATTATACTCATCTTCTATTAATTGACTTCTTAAAGTTTGCTTTATTAGCGTTGAAGATACGAATAACCATCGCTTATTTGCACAAACGCTTGCCGCTACTATTGATTCAGTTTTTCCAACACGAGGCATTCCTCTGATTCCAATTAGCTTATGTCCTGGCATCTTAAATAACTCAGCCATAAAATCAACTAACATACCTAGGTCATTGCGAACGAATCTAAATGTTTTTTTATCATCTTCATCGCGTTGAATATATGTACCATGCCTAACTGCTAAACGATCTCTAAGTGTCGGTTTTCTTAGTTTAATTATTGTTATATTGTCCATTGTATTTAAAATTGATTCAAATCTAGTAATTTGATCATCATTATCACAACCAAGTAGCATTCCACGTTTCATCGTAGCAACACCGTTAATCGTTAATATATTAATCCCTAACATACCAATAAGTGAAGCAATATCTCCAAGTAGTCCAGGGCGATTCTTATGTATTTCATACTCAAAGTACCATTCAACTAACTGCATACTTATACCCCCTCATTATAACTACTTTTACTCTACCTTTTATAATAAACGATTTTGCCTTAATAGAAAAGGTAAAATATGTGAATTAGCAAACTTTCAAGACTTAAATTTACTAGGAAGTGTGCCATCCACCATTTACTCCTAGAATCTGACCAGTTATATAGGAAGATTGTTCGGAAATAAGAAATGCCACTGTATTGGCTATTTCGTTTGGAATGGCTAATCTATTTAATGGAATTTCCTCTGCAATACTTTGTAATTCTTCCTCACTAAACGTCTGTAACATATTCGTTTTTACAGCACCAGGTGCAACAGCGTTCACACGAATCCCACTTGGTCCTAGCTCTTTTGCTAATGCCATTACATAAGCATTTTGAGCACCTTTTGTAGTAGAATATAAAACTTCACATGATGCACCAATTTGGCCCCAAATAGAAGAAATAACAACAATACTACCAGTTTTTTTTGAAACCATTTCTGGAATAAAATGATTTACTAGTTTAATCAAGCTTTTAATATGTAATTGGGTCATTTTATTAATTTCATCATCGCTAGCATCCGTAATTAATCCAAAAATTGATTGTCCAGACGCATAAATTATTGAATCTATTTTAGAGTGATTATCTATTTTTGATAGCAAATCATTAACACCTAATTCATTTGATAAATCTGCTTGGACTATTTGACAATCAACTTCATTCTCTTTTGCTAGTTCTACTAACTTTTTGACACTTTGATCATTCCGATTGTAATGTGCAATCAAATCGTAATTTTCTTCAATACATTTTTGAGATATCGCTAGTCCTATATCTCCACTTGCTCCAACAACCAAAATTCTTTTTCTCATTTTATTTTCTCCAATTGTAAGACTTCTATAAATTGAATAACAATAGGGACAGATGAACTTGGAGTTTTCCTGCCAAAAGCTCGTTTTTAGCAAATCCAAAGATAATAACCACATCTATTATTGTTCGGCTAGTGCTTGTCGGAGCAAAGCGAACGCCTTCCGCTTTTCAAATAAAAGGCATCCTTTAAAGGATGCCTTCTAGTTTAATGAGGAAGTACGAAGAATTCACTCATATAGTCTTCATTTATTAAATGACTAACACTTGATTTTAAGTCCTCTACTGTAATAGATTGTAGCACACTTACGATGTCAAATAAATTCATATCTAAGAATGCATATCTTGTAAATTGATTTGCGATATATTCTGGTGAATTCAGTGAACGTAAAAATCCACCTATTTTCTTTTTCACAACTCGATCTACGATTTCTTTTTCCCATTGAAGTGAATTTGTGTCTAATAGGACTTCTTTGATTTTTGCTGATAGTTTTTCTGGTGAAGTTGAGTCTCCACCGATGATCGCAAATGCAAATCCATTCTCTGCCGAGTAATCATATGAGAATGTGTCATCTATTAGGCCTTCTTCGTACATTTCTTGATACGTATTTGACCCTTTTCCAAATAAATAATCGAGTAATAAAGAAACAGTCAGCTCATGTTTCAATAATTCTGGACCTTTTTTCGGTGCATTAAAATCCTTTACACCGACTAAAACTTTGGAAGATTGAACATTCATATGTAACACTTTCTTCTTTTCTGCTGAACTTGCTGTTTCTTCCGGGAAGAACCTTTTTATTTCATTTGCATCTTTAAATGTTTTTTTGTTTTGATTTTCTTTAATAAGTGTCATTGTTTTTTCAGGATCAACAGGTCCTACGACGAAAAACAGCATATTACTTGGATGGTAGAACGTTTCATAGCAAGTATATAATAATTCTTTCGTAATGTTAGAAATAGATTCTACAGTTCCAGCAATGTCTGTTCTAACTGGATGCTTTCCGTATAAAGACGCAATCATTCCAAAGTATTGTCTCCAGTCTGGATTATCTTCGTACATTTTAATTTCCTGACCAATAATGCCTTTTTCTTTTTCTACGCTTTGGTCGGAGAAATATGGATCTTGCACAAAGTCTAATAAGGTAATTAAATTTTGGTCAACATTATTCGTAGCTGAAAATAAATATGCAGTTCTTGTAAAGCTTGTAAATGCATTAGAAGATGCTCCTTGTTTACTAAAAACTTGGAATACGTCACCATCTTTTTTCTCGAAAAGCTTATGCTCTAAAAAATGAGCAATTCCGTCTGGAACAACTAACTTCTCATCTTTTCCAAGTGGGATAAATTCAGAATCAATTGAACCATACTTGGTCGTAAAGGTAGCATAAGTTTTGTTGTACCCTTGTTTTGGGAGAATATAGACTTTTAATCCATTGTCCATCTCCTCAAAATAAAGTGTTTCATTTAGTTGTTCAAAATATTGCTTTTCCATTATGCACCCTCCTGACCTTTTAAGAAGTATGTTGTATGAAGTTTGATTTTATTTGCAACTTGAATAATTTCCTCTTTTGTAACTTTTTCAATCGCTGGTATCCATTCTTCTATTGCACGCTCATTACCGCCTGCGTGGTCATTAAATAGTGTTTCGATAATTCCATAAGCAGTATCCATACCTTCTAAAAGACTATTTTTAATGACTAATTTTGTTTGTGCAATTTCTTCCTCTGTGAAATTACCTTTTCGCATTTCCTCGAGTTGCTCGGCAATAATCGTCGTTGCTTTTTCGTAATTTTCATTTGCAATACCTGACATGACCATTAGAATCGACTTATGGCTTTCAAATCGTGATGCTGCATAATAAGCTAAGCTATTTTTTTCACGAACATTGATAAATAGCTTTGAGTGCGAATATCCACCAAATAATCCGTTAAATACTTGCAGAGCAAAATATTCTGGATCTTGAATTGAAACATCTGTTGTATATCCGATATGTAATTTTGCTTGATTTAATTTTTGCTCTTCAATAACTTCTTGAGGAGATTCAATTGCACTAGCTTTAACCGTATCGAAACCTTTTTGTTCAACACTTGTATTTTTGAAGTTTTCCTCAACAAGCGCTTGGCATTGTTCGAATGAAACATCCCCAACGATATATAAATCAATTAAATCCTGTTGTAATGATGTTTGATAATATTGATAAAGCCCTTCTGCCGTAATTGATTTAACGGCCTCTGTTTTACCATTCGCTAGTAAAGCATACGGATCATTTTTAAACATTTCTTCAACTAGACGCTGATTTGCATATTTAAGCTTATCATCATTAATTGATTGAATGCGTTGGATTTGACTACGCTTTTGAGTTTCAAGATGCTTTGAAGAAAAGCTTCCATTTTCCAAATAAGGATTTTGCCAGATTGATGATATAAGAGCAATTGCTTCATTTAATAGTGCACTTTGATTTGAAAGGTATTTTTCATTTGCAATATCAATGGAAAAAGACATGACATGAGAGTCACCTTTTTTTGAAACATCTACAAAAAACGTTGCTCCATATAATTCTTCAAGCTTTCTACGAATTTCACCATTTGTAGGAAGATCCTGAGTTCCACTTTGTAAAACATAAGGTAAGATACCTCTGTAAGAAATTGTATCTTCTTCAAGCTTTCCTCGAACTTTTAATGTAATCGAATTTGTTTTAAATTTTTCTGTAGTGATGACATGTAACTTAATCCCATTTATTTCACTGTTTTTATACTGTAGCAAATTCACTTAAAAACCCTCCTTAGTCAAAAAGTGTTTATTTATACTTATTTCCAATATCTTCATTGTATCTCTAATTTTACCAAAAATAAAACCTACAGCTTAGTTTACCCAAATTTCTAAAATTAAAGTATTGGTTCCTGGCGAATGACTATCCATTTTAGACCGAGTTAAAGTGAATTTATTCGGATTAACTTAAAAATGAAAACTACATATGTTAACTTCCAAAATTTACTTACAAAAAAAAGAAGCTTCCTGCTGACAGGAAGCTTCCCCGAGAATATATTGTATTAACGTTTCCCTTTTTCATAAGCAACACCAACAGATTTTGGTGCTTGAGATGATTTAGAGAAGATAACTAACGCAATAAGTGTTACTACGTATGGGAATAACTTTAATGCTAATGGTGGAATTTGTGCCAAGCTTGGAATTACTTGCGAAACGTTTGCAACTGTTGTTGCAACTCCAAAGAATAATGTTGCTGCAAGAATTCCTAATGGCTTCCACTGACCAAAAATTAATGCGGCGATTGCAAGGAAACCTAATCCAGCAACACTTCCAGTAAACTCACCAGAATATGTTACTAAAATGATTGCTCCCCCTAAGCCTGAAAATGCACCAGAAATGATAACGCCTAAATAACGAATGCGATAAACATTAATACCAGCTGCATCTGCTGCTTGAGGATATTCACCACAAGCACGTAAACGTAAACCAAATCTTGTTTTATAAATAACAAAAGTACTAACAATTAAAATAAGTAATACTAACCATGTTGTTGCGTAAGCATTTTTAAAGAATAGGTCACCGATTATAGGAATATCACTTAAGAATGAAACATCTCCACGATCCAACCCGTTCACACGAATATTACCTGATCCAGTTAAATTTCTAGCTAAGAATATTGTTAATGCACCTGCAATCATATTGATTGCGATCCCACTGATAACTTGGTCTGCATTTAAATTAATACTAGCAAATGCATGTAATAATGAGAATAAGGCACCAGCAATAACTGCAACTAAAAGACCTACCCAGATTACCCAAGCTTCACCTGGGTTTGTTTCTTGTAATTTTGAAATTGTTAATGCGCTTGCAAAGCCACCAACAACCATAAGACCTTCTAATCCGATATTTACAACACCGCTTCGTTCAGAAAATAGTCCACCTAACGCTACGATTAATAAAGGAATCGTATAGGCAATCGCATATGGGAAAATTTGTATGATAGTATCCATTGCCTTATTTCACCTTCTCTCCAACATTGCTTTCAACTGCTTCTTTTTTATACTTACGTTTCTTACCGAAGTAATCCGTTACCTTTTTAATTAAGACACTAGTCGCAGCGAAATAAATAATGATTGCAATAATAACATCAGCAATCTCTGGTGGAATTGCAGTCATTGCACTCATAAAACCTTTACCAGAGTATAAAAGACCAAAGAAAATTGCTGAGAAGAAAACACCGATTGGTGTGTTCATACCTAATAAAGCAACAGCAATTCCATCAAAACCTACAGATGGTAATATACCAATTTGGATTGTTGAAGCATTACCTGCAAATTGAACAACCCCTGCAAGTCCTGCTAATCCACCTGAAATCATCATTGATAAGATTACGTTACGATTTACAGAAATACCTGCGTATTCTGCAGCACTACGATTATAACCTACTGCTTTTAATTCATAACCTAGTACCGTACGATTAATGATAAATGCAATAACAATTACCATAATAGCTGCAAGAAATAGACCAAAGTTTATATATGATCCACCGAATATATCAGATAACCAGTGCATTTTTAATGTAGCACTATCTGGAAGATTTTTTGATTCAGTTTCTGTATTACCTTTAAAATACTGAGGAACTAAATAGTAAATTGTCCAATAAGCAATCCAGTTCATCATGATTGTAGAAACAACTTCATGAACATTAAATTTAGCTTTTAAAAGACCTGGGATAAATGCCCATAAAGCACCTGCTAAAAATCCAACGATAATCATTAAAGGAACAATAACGATTGATGGTAAATCAAGTGTCAATCCAACAGCAGTTGCACAAAATCCACCAAATAACATTTGTCCAGCAGCACCGATATTAAATAGACCAGTTCTAAATGCGAATGCAACAGAAAGACCTGCTAAAATTAATGGTGTAGCTGTAGCTAATGTATTACCGATACGTTCAGAATTCTGTAAACCACCTTGGAATAAATACGTAAATCCTTCAATTGGATCATTACCAGTCGCTGCAATTAGAATTGCTCCAGCAATTAATCCTAATAAAATGGCAATTAAAGAAATGATTCCGTCCTTTTTCATGCCCCTTCACCCCTCTTTATACCTGCCATCATAAGTCCTAATTCATCTTCATTCGTATCTTTTGCATCTACAATGTCAATAATTTCCCCACCATTTACGATTGCAATACGGTCAGAAAGATTTAAGACTTCATCAAGCTCTAAAGAAATTAGTAGAACAGCTTTTCCACTATCTCTTTGTTCAATTAATCTTTTATGAATGTACTCGATTGAACCTACATCTAATCCACGAGTAGGTTGACATGCAATTAATAATTCTGGTTGTAGCTCAATTTCACGGCCAATAATTGCTTTTTGCTGATTACCACCTGACATTGATTCTACAACTGTTTTTGCTCCTTCACCTGAACGAACATCAAACTCTTCAATAATTTTCTTTGCATGCTTTGCAATTGCAGCTTTATCTAAAATTCCGAATTTAGAATATGGCTCTTGATTATAAATTTCTAAAACAACATTTTCTTCAATCGTATATTCCAAAACAAGACCTCTTTTTTGTCTATCTTCTGGGATATGCGCAATTCCATTATGAATTCTTTCACGGATACTATTTTTTGTAATATCTTGTCCTTTTAGAAGAATCGTTCCTTCTTCAATCGGTCTTAAACCAGTAATCGCTTCTACAAGTTCTGATTGGCCATTACCTTCTACTCCAGCAATACCAACAATTTCACCTGCACGTACTTGAAGTGAAGCATTTTTAAGACCTAGTACTTTTTTATTATTTTTAACACTTAAGTTATTTACATCTAGTACAACTTCACCAGGAGTTGCAGCTTGTTTATCAACTTTAAAAGATACCTGACGTCCGACCATCATAGATGCCATTTCAGACTCAGAAGTTTGTTTAACATCTACAGTACCGATATATTTACCGTGACGAATAACAGTACATTGATCAGCAACAGCCTTAATTTCTTTTAATTTATGTGTAATGATAATGATTGATTTGCCTTCATTAATTAAATTTTTAATGATGTTCATTAATTCTTGAATTTCTTGAGGCGTAAGTACAGCTGTTGGTTCGTCTAAGATTAAAACTTCTGCATTACGATATAACGTTTTCAGAATTTCTACCCTTTGTTGCATCCCAACAGAAATGTCTTCAATTTTCGCATATGGGTCTACGTTTAAACCGTAAGTTTTAGATAATTCTTCAATACGTTTAGCTGCAGTTTTAATATCAACGACTAGACCTTTTTTTGGTTCAAGACCTAAAATAATATTTTCAGTAACTGTAAAGTTTGCAACAAGTTTAAAATGCTGATGAACCATTCCGATTCCAAGTTCATTTGCAACATTCGGGTTAGCGATTTTAACTTCTTTCCCTCTTACTTTGATCGTACCTTTTTCAGGAGTATACATACCAAAAAGGACGGACATTAAAGTTGATTTTCCAGCTCCATTTTCTCCTAATAGAGCGTGAACTTCACCTTTTTTTAATCGTAGTGTAATATTGTCATTCGCTATAATTCCAGGAAATTCTTTTGTTATATTTAACATTTCCACTACATATTCCATAATTTTCCTCCTTTTTATATTACGAAATCATTTATTCACTAATACGTTTTTATTTGAGTTCGAAATATTTACCTATTTTATATTTTTTTAGGGAGGGTCTCTCACTCACCCACTACTCATGCCCTAATCAAAAGTAAACTTTACCATATTAAGTGCTTACATTTGATTAAGGCATGATGTTCCTAGAAAGTTGTAGAAGAAGCATACAAAAAGGTGGAATTCCTTTCCTTATGCTTCTTCTTTTAACTATTCAATGAATCGTATCATTTAAAAAATTACTTGATTAAATCGCCTTTTTCACTTGCTACTACGATTTCACCAGACTTGATTTTTCCAAATACTTCTTCAACTTTTGTTAAAGTTTCTTCGCTTAAGTTTGGATTTTCTTTTGGTAAACCAATACCATCGTTTTTAGCATCGAAAATTAAAGTTTGTCCACCAGGGAATTTTCCGTCTTTTTCAGCTTTCATCATATCAGAAGCTGCTTTAGAAACATCCTTCATAGCAGAAGTTAAGATTGTTGATTTGTCGCCTTCGTAAATACCTTCAGAATATTGGTCAACGTCTACACCGATAACCCAAGCTTCTTTACCAGCTTTTGCACGAGCTTTAGATTCTGTGATTGCACCAATACCAACACCACCAGCAGCAGTGAAGATCGCTTTAACGCCACGGTCATACATTTGTGCAGCAATTTGTTGTCCTGCAGCTACGTTATCAAAGCTTCCTTGATAAATTACGTTTTGAGCTTTTAAAGAGATACTAGTTCCAAGGTTTTCGTTTGCATATTTAACACCTTGTTGGAATCCCCAGTTAAATTTTTGAACTGCAGGAATTTCCATACCACCAATAAATCCAACATCACCAGTTTTTAATTGAACTGCAGTTGCAATACCAGCTAAGTAACCAGCTTCATGCTCAGCGAAGAAAATTGAAACTGTGTTATCTTTAACTACAGGTTTGAAATCACCAGCGTGTGGAGTTCCATCGATGATAACGAATTTGTCATCTTTATACTTATCTTGCGCTTTAAAAATTGCTGTTTCGAATTTGAAACCAGGCGTTACGATGAATTTGAATCCAGCATCGTGTAAGTTTCCAATTTCTTTTAAGTAGTCAGCTTCAGTACTTCCAGATGGCTTTAAGTATTTTGTATCTTTTTTCTCATTGAAGCTTAAATCTTCAGCTCCAGCTTTAATACCTTCCCAAGTACCTTGGTTAAATGACTTATCGTCAATTGTACCTGAGTCTGTTACCATACCTACTTTAAATGCGCCTTCTACATCTTTTCCTCCATCTTTACCACAAGCGCCTAAAATTGTACCTGCAGCTAAAGCCATTGAAAGAATAAGACCAGCTTTTTTCAACTTCATAAATTTTGCCCCCTTAAATTTATTTACATTTGTACTAGCTTGGTATATAATCGTTTACTTAACGATCCACCTCCCTAATAATTTTTTTATGAAATTTTCAGTTTTTTTTAGAAATACCAGCCTTTTTTATTTTCTCTTAAATTACTTTTGTATATGCAGTTAATTTCTTTTACGTAATACGTTAAAACTAAACTGATCCGCTCTAAAATAATTGTAAGAATGTAGTACAGCTCGATTTAAATCATCAAAATGTAGCTGTTCAATTAATAAAAGTGATACTTCTGGTTCACACTGTAGTAAAGGTGATACTTTATCGTGATAACCAATTGGTTCAATTCTTGCACTTGAGTATTCAATATTTCGACCTGTCACTTTTTTGATATATGAAAAAAATGAATGATCTTCAAATGAAGGTACTTGTTTGAAATAATTAGTAGGTAGTTTATCTATACAATAAACAACCGGTTCCTCATTTGCAGTACGTATACGTTCAACGACGTGAATACGATCATCTTCAGTAATATTGAAATTATTTAAATCTTCTTTAGTAGGAACTAATAGTTTAGAAGATAAAAAGATTGTACCAGGCTCCTTACCTGCATCAACAATCATTTCCGAAACACTATTCAATTGTTCGATGCCTGTCCTAAAGATTGGTTTCGGTTTTACAAAAGTACCTACTCCATGTCTTCGAACCAAAATATTTTCTTCTTCTAATACTCTTAATGCTTCTCGCAACGTTGCTCTACTTACTCCAAATATCTTAGATAACTCATACTCTGAAGGTAACTTATGATGTGGCAAATAAATTCCATTATCTATATCTTGTTTTATTCGATCCATCACTTGGAGATAGAGTAATCTGGAGTCTGTTTTAATTTTCATGTTCCATCCCCCAAACTTTGGATTTCAGACATCAGTTGTTAGACCTCAGTCGTATAATCCTTCTTTACTATACTGTTATTTTTAAATCTTTTCAATACTTTCTGTATATTTTTTGTAAACGCTTTAATACATTTGTCGAAATGTAAGGATTCGCCTTTAATACACATAAAAAAGACTCCTATAATCCCCCAGTTTCACACAGTGAAAAAGCTAGATTATAAGAGTCAATGATTCTAGTATACGATTTCATTTTCTCCATAATAATGCTTTTTCCCCATAGTATTGCAAATACCGGTTGCAATGTAGAAACTTTCGACCCATAATGTCGAATTTATATGAGGACTTACATCTATCTGAAGAAAATAATAGCATTTCTTGTCTAAAACTGTCAATAAAGTTCGAGCAAATTTTCAAAAGATTATGATGACGCTTGTTCATCTTCTGCTGGTTTACTAACTAATACCTCTCTTGGTTTACTTCCTTCATAAGGACCAACGATTCCATTATCTTCCATAGCATCAATTAATCTCGCTGCTCTTGTGTAACCAATTCGAAATCTTCTTTGTAGTAAAGAAACTGATGCAGATTGCATATTTGTAACTAATTCAACTGCTTCATTATACAGGTCATCATTTACTTCAGTCTTTCCATCTTTCTCTTCTTTTACCATCATTTCCTCTTGGTATTGTGCTTTTTGCTGAGAAATTGTAAATTCTACAACACGCTCAACTTCATCATCTGATAAGAAAGCACCTTGTACACGAATTGGTTTGGAAGCTCCGATTGGTTGATAAAGCATATCTCCTCTACCTAATAGCTTCTCAGCACCACCTGAATCTAAGATGGTTCTAGAATCTGTTTGTGAAGAAACACTAAATGCGATTCGTGAAGGAATATTTGCTTTAATAACACCAGTAATAACATCAACTGATGGTCTTTGTGTTGCGATTATTAAATGAATACCAGCCGCTCGGGCCATTTGTGCTAAACGAGTTATTGAATCTTCAACATCACTTGAAGCTACCATCATTAAGTCTGCAAGCTCATCGACAATGACGACAATAAATGGTAATAGAGGTTGTTTCGCATCCAACATATTGTTATTTTGGCGTATTAATTCATTATAAGCCTCAATATTTCTAGTACCTGTATGTGAAAATAACTCATATCGTCTTTCCATTTCACTTACAACTTTTCGAAGTGCTTGAGATGCTTTTTTCGGATTTGTAACAACTGGTGTTAATAAATGTGGTATACCATTATATACATTTAGTTCTACCATCTTTGGATCGATTAACATCAATTTTACTTCAGAAGGTTTTGCATTCATTAATATACTAACGATAATCCCATTAATACATACACTTTTCCCACTACCGGTTGCACCAGCTACTAGTAAATGTGGCATTTTATTAAGTTCTGCAAATACAGCTTCACCAGCAATATCTTTTCCAAGTGATACCGCCAATGGATTTTGAAGTTTAGGATTTTTCGTTTCAAGAACTTCTCTAAGCAGTACTGTTGTTATGTTTGTATTAGGAACTTCAATGCCAACAGCCGATTTCCCAGGAATTGGGGCTTCTATTCGAATATCTTTCGCTGCTAGGGCAAGTGCCAAATCATCACTTAAATTAACAATTCTACTTACCTTTACACCCGCCTCAGGATATACTTCATACTTTGTAACTGCTGGGCCATGGTGAACCTTCGTTACATTGGCTTTTACACCAAAACTTTGGAAGGTTCGTTCTAGCTTGTCCGCATTTTCTTTTAGCTTTGATTCATTTTCTCTCTTTTTAACACCTTTTGGAAATGCAAGTAAATCCATTGATGGTAATACATAATCTACTTTCTCATCCATCCCTACTTCTGCAACCGGAATATCGATAGAATTGTCATCGTCTTCGGTATTAGTAGAAGAATTGATAGTTGCAATTACTTGTTCATTTACACTTACATTAGGTTGATATGTAGGGGAATATTGAATTTGAATTTCCTTTGGTTCCTCAAGTACTTCCTCCTCATAAATACCGGCAATTTCTATATCTCTATTGACCGTATTCGAGGGTTGAATCATTTCATCTTCTATTTGTTCTTGATTAGCTTTCCTTTTTTGTTTTGCAGCCGCTCTTCTACCTGCCGTTTTAGGTTCACGCTCGCGCTTCCAAAAATTACGGAAATCTTTGAATATATCTGATATTACATTTCTAAGCTTTGGCACGATGTATTGATAAAGATACCCACCAAGTGGTTTCCCAGTAATAAATAAAATACCAGCTACAATTGCAATGACTCCAAATAATATAGCCCCGGTGCGATCAAATAGGAAATATAAAATAGCAAATAATATTGCACCAATCATTCCGCCACCAAGATCGACTGTACTAATTTGTCCTTTTGCCTCAATCATAAATAAATCAAATGTACTCTTCAGAACAGATTGATCTTTAAATTGGTTTCCTTTTGCTAGTAAATCAAATAGAGTAACATGACTAAACATCAGTATACTAAAGAAGATTAATAAGCCGCCCATCGTTATACTCGATATAAAAGGTGGCCTTTTTCGGTAGATAATACTATACGCAGATAAGCCGATAATAAATAGAAAACTTAACATATACCATTCACCGAAGAAAAATCGAAGGAATAGGACAAATGATTTCCCTACTATGCCTAGTTTTAATATTGTAATGATGGATAGTGCTATGAATAGTAGACCGCTAATCTCATACCATATTGATCCCGAACCACTAGTAGATTTTCGAGCTTTTGATTTTTGTTGTTTTTGTTTTGCCATGTATTTCACCCCCATCTAAGAATGCAGATTCGCCAAAGAAAGCAGCCATTTGGCTGCTTTCTTAAATTGAATTTATTATAACATATCAGAACATATGTTTACCATGTATTGTTAACATTTACCTTAAGTTGGTAGGATGAATATTCGTTGTCCTGGCTCATATTGCATATAATGCTCGGGATCTGTACTAACAATTCTTCTAATTTCGAAAGAACTGCCACCAACACTATCTACAAGCATTGGTACTCCGTTGTACTCCATATATTGCTGCTGAGTATATTCTTGTTGATCAATAGGATAAATAGATTCAAGTGGCATAATTGTATAAAGAATCAAAATGCATTCTCCTCTTTATTCGATTTTTCTTTTCTTTCATCTATTAATTCTTGAAGTTTTTGAATTGCTTGCCCAATACCACCAACATCGTCAATTAAACCATATTTCACAGCGTCTATACCTACTACATTAGAACCAATATCTCGTGTTAGATTTCCTTTTGTAAACATTAATTCTTTGAAACGCTCATCAGTAATCTTTGAATGCTTTGTAACAAATCCAGTAACCCTTTCTTGCATCTTATCAAGATACTCGAATGTTTGAGGCACTCCGATCACAAGTCCAGTTAATCGAATAGGATGGATCGTCATCGTAGCTGTCTCAGCAATAAATGAATAGTCGGTACTAACAGCAATCGGAACCCCGATACTATGGCCTCCACCTAGAACAATTGAAACTGATGGTTTAGTTAAAGAAGCTACCATTTCTGAAATCGCAAGTCCAGCTTCAACATCACCTCCAACTGTATTTAAAACAATTAATAATCCTTCAATTTTTGGATTTTGCTCAATTGCAACCAATTGTGGAATTAAATGTTCGTATTTCGTTGTTTTATTTTGTGGTGGAAGTGCAACATGACCTTCAATTTGACCAATAATAGTTAAACAATGTATTTTTGAATCATTAGAAGTCGGTACATTTGTTTGACCAAGCTGCTGAATTTTTTCAACAATACTCATCTCTTTTTGATCATTTGGCTTTGAGGGTGATTCTTCGTTTGGGATTGGTGTTTCATTATTTGAATTTGACACAGGCGGTTCCCCCTATCATTTTTCATACATGTTAGTATGTGAAAATAAGAAGGAAAACATACATTCATTTGTAAAGAAGAGAAGCTTTTAATTAGCTTCTCTTTTTCATTTAAACTTCCATTAAAATTGGAAGTATCATAGGTCTACGCTTAGTTTCTTCATATAAATAAGCACTTAGTCCATCTCTTATTGAATTTTTTAACAGTGTCCATTCTATTTGATCATTTTGTAACATTCTTTCGGTAATGTCCTTAACCATTTCAGTTGATCTAGTAATAAGCTTTTCCGATTCTCTTACATAAACAAAACCTCTTGTGATAATTTCTGGACCTGATAGAATTAATCGTTTCTGCTTATTAAATGTGACAACAACTACTAGAATTCCATCTTGCGAAAGAAGTTTGCGGTCTCTTAAAACGATATTTCCAACATCACCAACACCAATTCCATCGATTAGCACATTGCCAACCTCAACTCTTTCAGTACGA
>Ga0209676_1001279_pt1 | contig 26055 bp, 24 predicted proteins | sample AraplaCvi_mLB_r2_FD_184282 | JGI IMG/M metagenome (GOLD analysis project Ga0209676, IMG submission 184282) | Arabidopsis root microbial communities from North Carolina, USA - plate scrape MF_Cvi_mLB_r2 (SPAdes) (version 2) | ecosystem: Host-associated > Plants > Roots > Endosphere | place: USA... | reverse complement strand
ATTCGAGCTTCCTGCTCTGGCTGCTGTCGGAACTGTTCGAGACGCTGCCCGAAGTCGGCGACCTGGACAAACCCAAGCTCGTGTTCGTCTTCGACGAGGCGCACCTGCTGTTCGACGACGCGCCGCCGGCACTGCAGCAGCGGGTCGAGCAGGTCGTGCGGCTGATCCGGTCCAAGGGCGTGGGCGTGTATTTCTGTTCGCAGTTCCCCGACGACGTGCCCGACGACATTCTCGGCCAGCTCGGCAACCGCGTGCAGCACGCGCTGCGCGCGTTCACGCCGCGCGACCAGAAGGCGGTGAAGACCGCGGCCGAGACCTTCGTGCCCAATCCGGCGCTGGACGTGGCGAAAACGATCTCGCAACTGGGCACCGGCGAAGCGCTTGTGTCCACGCTGCAGGACAAGGGCGTGCCGATGCCCGTGGAGAAGACGCTGATCGCGCCGCCGCGCTGCCGCATGGGCGCGATCACCGAGGCCGAACGCCAGCAGGTGCGCAACACCAGCCCGGTCGGCCACAAGTACGACGAGCGCGTGGATCGCGAGTCCGCATCGGAGATGCTCGCCGCCCGCGCCGAGACCGCGACGCAGAAGACCAAGGCGCCGCCGGCCCGCTCGCGCGAACAGGACGAGGCCGAGGACAGCGGCTTCGGCCAGGCCGTGAAGGACGCCGTGTTCGGCACGAAACGCCGCCAGGGCATGGTGGAAACCATGGCCAAGCAGACGGCGCGCACGGTGGGCAGCCGCATCGGTCAACAGATCGTTCGCGGCCTGCTTGGCAGCATCTTCGGCGGATCGAAGCGCTGACCGGCCGGTTGCCTCGTTTCCATGCCCGTCCCCCAACGCAAGGAGCACGCGATGTCCAGATCCACCACGAACGCACGCACCGCCCTGTTCGCCGCAGTCGCGCTCGCCGCGCTGTCGGCGTGCAAGCCGCAGGCGCCGGCTGAAACCGCTGCACCGCTCGCGCAGCCCGAAGCCGCCGCGGCTCCGGCGGCGCCCGCGGCCGACGCGCGCCCCTCCGCACAAGGCGCGCCGTTCGACGTGAAGGCCTTCGCCGGTACGTTCGACGGGACCCTGCCCTGCGCCGACTGCCCCGGCATCGACACGCACCTGGTGCTCGCCGTCGACGGCACGTACACGATCAGCGAAACCTACAGGGAGCGCTCGGCGCCGGCGCTCACGGGCGACGGCACGTGGACCGTGGAAGAAAACAACCAGCGCCTGCGCCTGGACCCGAACAGCAAATCCGACAACGACCGCCTGTTCGCGATCCTCTCGCAGGACGAGATCCGCCAGCTGGACATGGAAGGCAAGCCGATCGACAGCACGCTGCCGTACAACCTGAAGCGGGCGGCGCAGTAAGGGCACGCACGCTTCACTACCGTCATCCCGACTACCGTCATCCCGGCGAAAGCCGGGACCCAGGCCCGCAACGTATCCGCAGGGGCCGAGCATCGCTCTTCGTCGAGCATGACGGCCTGGATCCCGGCCTTCGCCAGGATGACGGCATTAGCAAAGTCCACGGCGGCTTGCCGAAACGGCGTACCCGATGTTGCGCCACCATTAGAATCCCCCGTCGCGCGCCGCGCGTTCCACCGGAGTACTCATGGGCCGCTGGCGTCCGCCCGCAGAAAAAAGCACCGCGCTGATCACCCGCGCGGGCCACGACCGCCTCAAGGCCGAGCTCGACGAGCTGTGGCGCGTGAAACGCCCGGAAGTCGTGAAGGCGCTCGCCGCCGCCGCGGCGGAAGGCGATCGTTCGGAAAACGCCGAGTACACGTATCGAAAGAAGCAGCTGGGCGAGATCGATCGTCGCGTGCGCTACCTGTCCAAGCGCGTGCCGGCGCTGCGCGTGGTGGACACCGTGCCGAGCGATCCGGAGGCGGTGTTCTTCGGCGCGCGCGTGGAGATCGAGAACGTCGCGAGCGGCGAAACGCAGCGCTATCGCATCGTCGGCCCGGACGAGACCGATGCCAAGACAGGCGCGATCAGCATCGATTCGCCGCTCGCACGCGCGATGCTGAAAAAGCGCGTGGACGACGAATTCGAGGCCATGCTGCCCGGCGGCGCGACGCGCTTCGTGATCGTCGAGGTCGCCTACGACGATGGCGCCGACTGACGCGATCGTCCTGCGCGATGCCTCGCCTGCCGACGCGGCGGCGATCAGCGCGCTGGTGAGCGCGCTGACGCAACGCTGGATCGCGCCGGATTGCGATGAGGACGGCATCGCGTCGCTGCTCGCGTTGATGACGCCGGAGCAGGTCCGGCGGCGCATCGACGAAGGCCACCGCAACGTCGTCGCCGAATGCGACGGCCGCATCGTCGGTGTCGCGGTATTGCGCCTACCCTCGCACCTGTACCACCTGTTCGTCGCCGACGACATGCAGCGGCGCGGGCTGGCGCGGGCCTTGTGCAACGCGGTGACCGCAGCCGCCGACCCGGCCGTGCCCATCACCGTCAATGCGGCCCGGCATGCGCAGGAGACCTATCGCCGCCTCGGTTTCGAGGCCACCGGACCGGAACTGCACGAAAGCGGCCTGCGCTTCGTCCCGATGCAGTGGACACGCCGATGAGCGGCAGGAACCCGTCGCCCGCCCGCAGCTGCGGTAGCGTGTAGCTCTCTCCCCCGACCTACGCCGAATGGATCCCGACGAACTCCGCGGCCTGCTTACCGCCATCGCCATCGGCCTACTGATCGGCGTCGTGCGCGAGCGGCACCCGCTCCAGTCCGATGCGCCGCACCCCGGCGCACCGGCGGCGGGTCTGCGCACGCATGCGATGGTGGCGATCGCCGCCGGCGTGGCGGCGCAGATCGGCCTCCCGGCGCTGGTGGCGACGGTGCTCGCAGTCGGCGCACTGGCGGTCGTGTCCTACCTGCGCACGCGCGAACACGATCCGGGACTGACCGGCGAAGTCGCACTCCTGGTGACGGCATTGCTCGCCGCGCTCGCGCAGACGCAGACCACGGTGGCGGCCGCGCTCGCGGTCGTCGCGGCGACGCTGCTGTTCGCCAAGCAGCCGCTGCACCGGTTCGCGCGCGACATCGTCAGCGAGCGCGAAGTGCAGGACGCCCTCCTGCTGGCCGCCTCCGCGCTGGTCGTCCTGCCGCTGTTGCCCGACGAGCCGGTCGATCCGTGGGGCGTGCTGGTGCCGTCGCAGTTGTGGAAGCTCGTCGTGCTGGTGATGACGGTCGGGATGCTCGGCCACATCGCGCTGCGTGCCGTCGGTGCGCGCTGGGGCTTGCCGGTCGCGGGCTTCTTTGCAGGGTTTGCCTCGTCGACGGCCGCCGTGGCGGGCTTCGGCCAGCGCACGCGCGCCGACGCGTCGCTCACGGCAGGCGCCGCGTCGGCGGCATTGCTCGCGAATCTCGCATCGCTGCTGCTGGTGATGGGCATCCTCGCGACCGCCGCACCGTCGCTGCTACGCGCGAGTGCGTGGCCGCTTGCCGCCGCGGCGGGCGTGCTCGCCATCGCCGCCGGATTCGGCCTGCAGCGTCAGGCCGACGCCCCGTCGCTTCCGAACGAGCCGCAAGCCCGCGCGTTCAAGCTGAGTCACGGCCTGCTGCTGGCGCTGGTGATCGCCGTGGTGCTGGTGCTCTCGGCATGGCTGCGCAGCCTGTTCGGCGACATGGGCGCGCTGGCGACCGCGGTGCTGGTTGCGGTAGCGGAGTTGCATGCGGCGGCGGCGAGCATCGCGCAGCTGTCGTCGGCGGGGAACCTGACGATGACGCACGCACAATGGGGCGTCGCGGGCCTGTTGGCGTCCAGCGCGATCGCGAAGACCGCGCTCGCCTTCGCCAGCGGGAATCGGCGCTACGGCCTCATCGTCGGCGGCGGGTTGATCGGAATGGCTGTCGCGTGTGCGGCGGTGACGGGCGTGGTGATCGCGTCGGCCTGAAGGCGCACGCAGCCTTCAAGCCGTCATCCCCGCGAAGGCGGGGATCCATCTGTCCGACACATCACGCTCGCCGGATGGGCTGAGGAGAGCTGACGCATGGATTCCCGCCTACGCGGGAATGACGAACAAGAAGCGACGCGAGGCGTTCAACGCGACCGACGCGCGTGCACGTGTCCCACGCGCCCAACGATCAATCGTCGAACGCGACCTCACCGAAGAGGTCGTGTTCGTCGCTGCCCATGATCTCGACGTCGACGAACTCGCCCGGCTTCACGCCGGCCATGAAGCCGTTCTGGATCTGCACCAGGCCGTCGATTTCCGGCGCGTCGTACATCGTGCGCGCGATGGCAAGTTCGCCGTCCAGCGCATCGACGATGCAGCGCTGCGTCGTGCCGACCTTCGCTTCCAGCTTCGCCGCCGAAATCTCCGCCTGCTTTTCCATGAAGCGCGCGAGGCGCTCCTGCTTCACGTCCTCGGGAATCGCGTCGGGCAGCGCGTTGGCGGTGGCGCCTTCCACCGGCGAATAGGCGAACGCACCGACGCGGTCGAGCTGCGCTTCGTCGAGGAAATCCAGCAGTTCCTCGAACTCGGCTTCGGTCTCGCCCGGGAAACCGACGATGAAGGTCGAGCGAATCGCGATGTCCGGCGCGATGGAACGCCAGCGCTGGATGCGTTCGAGCGTCTTGTCGACCGCGCCCGGGCGCTTCATCAGCTTGAGCACGCGCGGGCTGGCGTGCTGGAACGGAATGTCCAGATACGGCAGCAGCTTGCCTTCCGCCATCAGCGGAATGATGTCGTCGACGTGCGGATACGGGTACACGTAGTGCAGGCGCGTCCAGATGCCGAGTTCGGACAGCCCTTCGCACAGCGCCTTCATGCGCGTCTGGTACGACTTGCCGCGCCATTCGCGCTCGGCGTACTTCACGTCGACGCCGTAGGCGGAGGTGTCCTGCGAGATGACCAGCAGTTCCTTCACGCCGCCCATCGCGAGCTTTTCGGCTTCCCGCAGCACCTGGTCGACCGGTCGGCTCACCAGGTCGCCGCGCATCGACGGGATGATGCAGAAGCTGCAACGGTGATTGCAGCCTTCGGAAATCTTGAGGTACGCGTAATGCTTGGGCGTGAGCTTGATGCCCGTGTCCGGTACCAGGTCCAGGAACGGGTCGTGCTTCGGCGGCAGGGCCGCGTGCACGGCGGTCATCACGCTGCCGTAGTCCTGCGGGCCGCTGATCGACAGCACGCCCGGATGCGCTTCGCGGATCTGCTCGGGCTTCTTGCCCAGGCACCCGGTCACGATGACCTTGCCGTTTTCCGCGATGGCCTCGCCGATCGCGTCCAGCGATTCGGCCACCGCCGAATCGATGAAACCGCAGGTGTTCACCACCACGACGTCCGCGTCGTCGTAGGTCTGGACGATGTCGTAGCCCTCCACGCGCAGCTGGGTGAGGATGCGTTCGGAATCGACGAGCGCCTTCGGGCAACCGAGGCTGACGAAACCGACTTTGGGATTGGCAAGGGACATGGAGCGGACCGGCGACGATGGGACAGGCACGGCGGCCATCCGGATGGACGGCAGGCGGCGGCGGGAGGGCTGCGGATTATAGCCCCGCGCTAGAATCGGCCGGGCTCCTTTCCCCCGTTCAAGCTGAACAGACATGGCCCACTGGACCGAACTGGACACGCCGCACGGCCCCGTGCGCGCCTGGCGCGACGAACCGGGCGGCCCGTCGCACGGCGCGGTGATCGTGCTGCAGGAGATCTTCGGCGCGAATGCGCATATCCGGGACGTCGCGGGGCGCTTCGCCGCGGCGGGCTTCGTCGCCCTCGCGCCGGCGCTGTACGACCCCGTCGCGCCGGGGATCGAACTTCCCTACGACGAAGCCGGCACCGCGCGTGGCGTGGCGCTGCGCAACGAGCTGGGCTTCGACCGCGCCATCGACATCGTCGCCGTGGCCGCCGAGACGCTCCACGCCGAGGGCCTGCGCGCGGGCGCGGTCGGCTTCTGCTGGGGCGGCAGCGTCGCGTTCCTCGCGAACACGCGGCTGGGCCTGCCCGCGGTGTCGTACTACGGCGCGCGCACCCTGCCCTTCCTCGACGAACCGCTGCGCGCATCGATGATGTTCCACTTCGGCTCGGCCGATCACAGCATTCCCGAAGACGCCGTTGCGCAGCACCGGCAGAAGCAGCCGGCGGCGACAATCCACGTCTACGAAGGCGCCGGCCATGCGTTCAATCGCGACGTCGACAACCATGTGTTCGACCCGGATGCCGCCGATGTCGCGTGGCGCCGGACGATCGATTTCCTGCAGGAGAACCTGCGATGAACCGCACGGGCCACCACGACGGCTGGCAGATGCACGCGCAGCTCGCGCAGGACACGCACCCGGTCGCGCACCTGGGTCTAAGCGAACTGCGCCTGATGGACGATGCGAACCATCCCTGGCTGATCCTCGTCCCGCGCGTCGCGGGCGCGGTGGAACTCATCGACCTCGACGCGACCGACCAGGCCGCGTTGCTCGCGGAGATCAACCTTGCCAGCCATGCGCTGCGTGCGCTGTTCAAACCGCACAAGCTCAACGTCGCGGCGCTGGGCAACGTCGTCTCGCAGCTGCACGTGCACGTGATCGCCCGGTTTCCCGACGACATCGCCTGGCCGCGCCCGGTGTGGGGCACGGCGACCGCGCAGCCGTACACGCCCGAAGCGCTGGTCGCGCGCATCCAGCAGTTGCAGGACGCTCTGAAGCAGTGACCTCGCGCGCGGCCTGCGACATCGAAGCGCTGGCCGACGATGCGTGGCTGCTGCGCTTCGGCGACCGCATCGACCCGGAACTCAATGCCGCGGTGCATGCGATGGCCGCGCGTCTGCGCGCGCTCGATCCACCGTGGCTGCGCGACGTGGTGCCGGCGTTCGCGAGCCTGGCGGTGTTCTTCGACGCAGCCGAGGATCCGGCGCGGGTGCATGCGGCGTTGCTGGCGCTGGTGGAGGACGGCGACGCATCGGCGCTGCCCTTGCGACCACGCGACGGCGTCATCGAAATCCCCGTCCTCTACGGCGGCGAACACGGCCCCGACCTGGAATCGTCCGCCGCCGAACTCGGCCTGTCGCCGCGCGAACTGGTCGCACGCCACAGCGCCGGCGATTACACGGTCGCGATGATCGGGTTCGCGCCGGGCTTTCCTTACCTGTCCGGCCTGGAGCCCGCGCTCGCGTTGCCGCGCCTTGCGACGCCACGAGCGCGCGTCGCCGCGGGCAGTGTTGCGATCGGCGGGGCGCAGACCGGCATCTACCCGCGGGAAAGCCCCGGCGGATGGCGGCTGCTCGGACGCACGCCGTGGACGCTGTTCGATCCGCGACGCGAGCCACCCACGCGACTGCAGCCAGGCGATCGCGTGCGTTTCCGCGCGATCGACGCGGAGGAATTCGCACGGCGTGCATCGCGACAGGACGCGGCGTCGTGACGCGCCAGCTACACGTCCTCGCGCCCGGCCTGCTGACCACCGTCCAGGACCGCGGCCGCAGTGGCTGGCGTCATCTCGGCGTGGCGCATGCCGGCGCGCTCGACGTCGACGCCGCACGCATCGCGAACCGCCTCGTCGGCAACGACGGCGACGCGGCCGTGCTGGAATTCACCCTGCGCGGGCCGAGGCTGCGCTTCGACGCACCATCGCGCATCGCGATCGTCGGCGCGCCGCCTGTCGTGCGTTTCGAAGGCAAAACCGTGCCCTCCGGACGGCCCGTCGAACTACCCGCGGGCACGCTCGAACTCGGCGCGCTGCGCGGCGGCGCGCGCGCGTGGCTGGCGATCGACGGCGGCATCGACGTCGAGCCGGTGCTCGGCAGCCGCAGCACCGACCTGCGTGGCGGCTTCGGCGGGCTCGACGGGCGTGCGCTGCGTGAGGGCGACGTACTGCCGCTCGGCATGGGCAGCGCGCGACAGGTCGATACGCCGCAAGCGCCGGCGTGGTGGATCGATCCCGCACACGACACGCACCTGCCGATCCGCTATCGACCCAGCGCGCATGCGGCGGCATCCGCCCTCGCCCGCCGAAGCTGGACCATCAGCGCCAGCAGCAACCGGCAGGGGCTGCGCCTGCAGGGCGATGCGCTGCCGGCGCCCGGCGGCGATGGCGTGTCCGAACCGGTCGCGCCCGGCACGATCCAGTTGCCGGTCGACGGCTGCCCCATCGTGCTGCTCGCCGACGCGCAGACCGTCGGCGGCTACGCGAAGCTCGGGCACGTGATCGCCGCCGACCTGCCGCGCCTGGCGCAATGCGTTCCGGGACAGCCGCTGCACTTCGCGCCCGTCGATGCCGCGACCGCCCATCGGCTGGCTTGCGCGGCACGTGCACGCATCGCCAGAATCGGCGTGATGATCGACGCGCGCCTGCCCGCGATCTGAACCTTCCACTTCTTCTGGCGAACCCAATGAAATCCAACATCGTCGGCGCGCTGGTGCTGGTCGTGATCGGCACCCTGTTCCTGCTCAACAACCTCGGCTTCACCGACATGAGCCTCGGCCGGCTGCTGATGACCTGGTGGCCGGCGATCCTGATCGTCGTCGGCCTCGGCATGCTGTTCAAGCGCGGCTGAGGCCGCTCGGCCGCATCGTGGGCGCGCGCATCGACTTCAACTGCGACCTGGGCGAAGGCTGCGGCAACGACGCCGCGATCCTCCCGCACGTGACGTCAGCGAGCATCGCCTGCGGTGGCCATGCGGGCGACGAGGCGACGATGCGCGAGACGCTTCGCCTGTGCCGACGGCACGGTGTGGCGGCCGGCGCGCATCCCTCCTACGAGGATCGCGAACACTTCGGCCGTCGCGTGCTCGACGTCGCGCCGGCTGAAATCGCACGCATCGTGCGTGCGCAGATCGAACGGATCCGCGCGATCGCACGCGAGGAAGGCGTGACGCTCGCGCACGTCAAGCCGCACGGCGCGCTGTACAACGTCGCCGCGGATGACCGCGCGGTGGCCGATGCGATTGCCGCGACGGTTGCCGACATCGATCCGACGCTCGCGCTTTACGCGCTGTCGGGGTCGGAACTCGCACGCGCCGGTGTCGAACACGGTCTGCGCGTGGCGCACGAAGTCTTCGCCGAACGCGGCTACGACGCGCGCGGCCGGTTGCGCCCGCGTGGCACGCCGGGCGCGGTGATCGAATCGCTCGACGAGTCGATCGTGCAGGTGCGGCGCCTGGCATTGCGAGGCGAAGTCGTAGCCGGCGACGGCCACGTCGTCGCGATCCATGCCGACACGCTGTGCCTGCACGGCGACCGGCCCGACGCCGCGGAGTTCGCCCGCGCGGTGCGCGAGGCGCTGGAAGCCGACGGCATCGCCGTTCGCCCGTTCCGAGCCGCCGCATGAAGGAGGCCATCAACTACTGGCCGCTGATCGGCGTCGCATGGGTGGTCGTCGGCTTCGTGCTGCGTGCCAATCCGGTGATCGTGGTGGTCAGCGCGGGCCTGGTGAGCGGCCTGCTCGCCGGCAAATCGATGGGCGAACTGCTCGCGCTGCTCGGCGAGAGCTTCGTGTCGAACCGCGCGCTGCTGATGTTCGCGATGACGCTGCCGACCATCGGCCTGCTCGAACGCGCCGGCCTGCGCGAGCACGCGCTGCGCTGGATCGAACGCTGGCGCGGACTCACCCTGACGCGCCTGCTGGCGGGTTACCTCGCCGCACGGCAGGGCCTGAGCATGATCGGGCTGATCGACATCGCCGGCCACGCGCAGACCGTGCGGCCGCTGCTGGCGCCGATGGCCGAATCGGCGGCATCGAAGCCGAACGGGCCAACGTCGCGCGAAGACACGCAGAAGGTGTACGCGCTCGCCGCCGCCACCGACAACGTCGGCCGCTTCTTCGGCGAAGACGTCTTCCTCGCCTTCGGCGCGGTGCTGCTGATCCAGGGCTTCTACGCCGAACACGGCATCCACCTGGAGCCGTTGCAGATCGCGCTGTGGGCGATCCCGACCGCGATCGCCGCGTTCGTGATCCACGCGATCCGCATCGTGTTCTTCCAGCGCGGTCTCGATCGCCGCACCGCCGCCGCACAAACCACGGCCGGATCCGATGCTGTCGATTGAGCACTTCTACCTGCTGCTGGCGCTGTTCCTGCTCTACGCGGGACTGCGCAACCTGCGCGAGAAGCGGTTCGCGCACGCGGCGTTCTGGGTCCTGATCGCCGTGCTGTTCGCCGGCGGAAAGTTCGTGCTCGATGCCGCGAAGACCGGCGACAAGCTTCCCGCACAGCTTGCGGGCGCCGCGGTGATTGCACTCGCGCTGCTCGCCACGCGGATGCGGCGCGAACACATCGACGAAGCGCCGGCGACGCAGCGACTCGCGTCCGCGCTGCGACTGGGGCACAAGCTCTTCGTGCCGGCGCTGATCATTCCCGTCGTTACCGTGCTGATCGTCCTCTTCGGCGCGAAGCTGGCGATCGGCGGGACGCCCGTATTCGGCGAAGGCAACATCACGCTGATCGGCCTGGCGCTGGCGTGCGTGGTCTCGACATTCGCCGCGATCGTCATCACGCGCGAGCGCCCTGCCGCCGCACTCGGCGAAGGGCGGCGCCTGCTCGACACGATGGGCTGGGCGGCGCTGCTGCCGATCGTGCTGGCGACGCTGGGCGGCGTGTTCGCGGCCAGCGGCGTCGGCGACGCGGTGGCGTCCATCGTGTCGATGCTGATTCCCGCCGACAGCCGCCTTGCCTGCGTACTCGCGTACGGCCTCGGGATGGTGCTGTTCACGGTGATCATGGGTAACGCGTTTGCGGCATTCCCGGTGATGACGGCGGGGATCGGACTGCCGCTGCTGATCGAGCAGCATGGCGCGGCACCGGCGATCCTCGGCTCGATCGGCATGCTCACCGGCTACTGCGGCACGCTGATGACGCCGATGGCCGCCAACTTCAACCTCGTCCCGGCCGCATTGCTGGAACTCGACGACCCCAACGCGGTGATCCGTGCGCAGCTGCCGACGGCGATCCCGTTGCTGCTGGTGAATCTCGCCCTGATGTACTGGCTCGCCTTCCGATGAATGCCACCCCGATGCCGCATGTGCTGTTGACCGGCTTCGCGCCGTTCGGCGGCGAGTCCACGAACCCGAGCTGGGAAGCCGTGCAGGCGCTGGAGGGCGAGGTCGTCGCCGGGCACCGCATCGTCGCGCGTTGCCTGCCGGTGGAGTTCGACGCATCGCTACACGCGCTGCAGCAGGCGCTGGACGAACTCGTGCCGTCGCTGGTGATCTGTGTCGGCCAGGCCGGAGGCCGCGCGCAGATGTCGCTGGAGCGCGTGGCGATCAACGTCATCGACGCGCGCATCCCCGACAACGCCGGCGCGCAGCCGATCGACGAACCCGTCGCGGCGGATGGCCCGGCCGCGTATTTCACGAGCCTTCCGATCAAGGCGATGCTGGCGGCGCTGCGCAACGCGGGATTTCCCGCGGAGATCTCGCAGACCGCGGGCACGTACGTGTGCAACCACGTGTTCTACGCGCTGATGCACGCGCTGCGCGGGCTGCCGGGTGTGCGCGGCGGCTTCGTGCACATCCCCTACTCGCCCGCGCAGGCCGCGCTGCACGCCGGCGCGCCGAGCCTGCCGTCGACGGTGGTCGCGCAGGCGCTGCGGCTGGCGGTGGGGATCGCACTCACGGTGGAGCGCGATGTGCGAATGGGGGGCGGGGCGACGCATTGAGGGCGAGCGGTCCGTCGTCGCACCTGCGAGCACCATCGCTCCCCAGCTGTCATCCCCGCGAAGGAGGGATCCAGCTTTCCGCCGTATCAAGCTCCAGAAACCTTGCGGCGACGGATCCATGGATTCCCGCCTACGCGGGAATGACGGCAAAAGCCGGAACCGCCCCGGGATGTGCTCGACCGCGCATCACCGCTTCCGGGCAATGTACTTCTGCAGATGCGACACGCGTTCCTGCGACGCCGGATGATCGTCCAGGAACGACGTCTTCGCCTTGCCGTCCTGCGACGCCAGCTTCTGCATGCCGCGCACCGAGGCGTTCGGGTCCATGCCGTGGCGGCGGAGGAAATCCACGCCGTATTCGTCCGCCTGCGTCTCGTTGGCGCGGCTGAACTTCGCGTTGACCGCGGCCTCGCCGATCGCGCCGATGTCCGACGCGGCGAGCTTGCCGACCGTGCCCCCGATCGCGGCGACGCCCTTGCGCGCGGCGCTGGAGAGATACGCGGCGCGGTAATGCTCCTTGCTGTGGCCGTACTTCACGTGGCCGATTTCGTGGCCGATGACGGACATCAGCTCGGCATCGTCGGGCATCAGGTCCATGAGGCCGGCGAACACACGCACCGAACCGTCGGGCACGGCGAAGGCGTTGACGTCCTTCACCAGGTAGACCTTGAAGTTGAGCGTCAATCCATCCTCACGCGTCATGTTCTGCGCGAGCTTCGCCAGGCGCTTCGCGTAGGCGTTGTCGGCGGGCGCGACGGGGTTTTCCTGGTCCATCTGCGCGACGGATTTCGCGCCGAGCTCGACGACCTGCGCATCGGTGAGCGCGAGGCCGGTGATCGCGGTGTTTCCCGCGTCCTTCAGACCCTGGCTGCCGAGCAGGTCCGACAGCTTGCCCGCGTGTGCGCTACCGGCCAGGCACATCGCGCCGGCCATCGTGAGGACGAATCGTTTCATGTCGCGTGTCATGCCATGTCTCCAGCGCGCGGGAATCGCGCGTCATGCATTGTCGATAGCGTCGTCGGCACGCCCCATCGGAAGAATCCGAATGCCGCATGAAAAAGGCCCGCGTGGCGGGCCTTCGTTCGATGTGGCGTTCGACGGGCGGATCAGGTGCGCGGCAGCGTGACGCCGGTCTGGCCCTGGTACTTGCCGCCGCGATCCTTGTACGAGGTGTCGCAGACTTCGTCCGACTGGAAGAAGAGCATCTGCGCGACGCCCTCGTTGGCGTAGATGCGCGCCGGCAGCGGCGTGGTGTTGCTGAATTCGAGCGTGACGTGGCCTTCCCATTCCGGCTCCAGCGGCGTCACGTTCACGATGATGCCGCAGCGCGCGTAGGTGCTCTTGCCAAGGCACACCACGAGCACGTCGCGCGGGATGCGGAAGTACTCGACCGTGCGAGCCAGCGCGAATGAATTCGGCGGGATGATGCAGACGTCGCTTTCGATGTCCACGAAGCTACCCGAATCGAAATGCTTCGGGTCGACGATCGTGGAGTTGATGTTGGTGAACACCTTGAACTCGCGCGAGCAGCGCACGTCGTAGCCGTAGCTGGAGGTGCCGTAGCTGACTATGCGATGGCCGTCCGCCGCGGTCTTGACCTGGCCGGGCTCGAAGGGCTCGATCATGCCGCCGGGCTGCTCGGACATGCGGCGGATCCAGCGGTCGGACTTGATGCTCATGCGGTGCGGGCGGCTCGTTCGTGGGAGGGGGATTGTGTCAGCCGGGCCCGGCCGGGGCCAGAGGCCCGGCCTGCGGCCCAGCGGGAGGTCACACCAGCGAGGCCGACAGCGGCGTGGCCACGCGCGGGCGGCGGGCCAGTTCGATGGCCATGCGCAGCGCGGTGGCGCGGTACGCCGCGGCGGCGGTGCTGGCCGGGGCGGAGGCGACCACCGGGGCACCGGCGTCGCCCTGCTCGCGGATCGCGATTTCCAGCGGCAGGCTGCCCAGCAGCGGCACGCCGTACTGCTCGGCCATGCGCTTGCCACCGCCCTCGCCGAAGACGTGCTCGGCGTGGCCGCAGTTCGAGCACACGTGCACGGCCATGTTCTCGACCAGGCCCAGCACGGGGACGCTGACCTTCTCGAACATCTTCAGCGCCTTGCGGGCGTCGAGCGTGGCGACGTCCTGCGGCGTCGTCACGATGACCGCGCCGGCGACCGGAATCTTCTGCGCAAGCGTGAGCTGAATGTCGCCGGTGCCCGGCGGCAGGTCGACGATGAGGTAGTCCAGGTCGCCGCTGAGCGCGTGGCCCCAGCGCGTTTCGCCCAGCAGCTGCGTCAGCGCGGAGGTCGCCATCGGGCCGCGCCAGATCATCGGCGTGTCCTGGTCGACCAGCAGGCCGATCGACATCGCTTCCACGCCATGCGCCTGCATCGGCTCGATCGTCTTGCCATCGGGACTGTCGGGACGGCCCGACAGGCCGAGCATCGTCGGGATGCTCGGGCCGTAGATGTCGGCATCGAGCACGCCCACGCGCGCGCCCTCGCCCGCCAGTGCGAGCGCGAGGTTCACCGCGGTCGTCGACTTGCCCACGCCCCCCTTGCCCGAACCGATCGCGATGAGGTTGCGAACGTTCGGCAGCGGCGAGACGTTGGGCTGCACCGCGTGCGAGACGATGCGCGGATGCAGGTCCAGCCGCGTCAGCGCGAGACCTTCATCTGCGAGCACGCGTTGCACCTGCTCGTCGAGCCACGGACGCAATGACGCGCACGGGAAGCCCGAGAGAATTTCCACCACCGCGCGGCCTTCGGCGACGACGACGCGCACGCGCACGTTTGCGTCGGCGAGCGACACGTTCACGTCGGGGATGAACAGGGCGCCTACTCGTTGTTGCAGTACTTCTTCGATCACGGGACAACCTTTTGTTTTGCCGATGGTGGCGACAACCGATTCGCCTGGAAATTTCGCGTTAAGCGCATGTTACGGTCGAACGACCGGTGAATGACGAACTCATGAATCGGTGCACAAAAGCGCGGAAATACCGTGCTTTTCAATAATTCGATTCCTGTCAGAAGTTCATTAGGGGATTACATCGATGCCAGTATCCAACAGTCGGCTGCGTCGCAGCCGCTTGAGCACCGCTTTGCTTGTCGCCGCGCTGATGCCGGCTGCCGGCACCGCGTTGGCCCAGGAGGCCGAATCGGCCAAACAGCTCGACACGGTCACCGTCACCGGCTCGCTGATTCCGCAGACGCAGGTCGAGAACTTCACGCCGGTCACCGTCATCTCGGCTGAAGACATCCAGATGCGCGGCTTCACCAGCGTCGCCGACGTGCTCCAGCAGTCCAGCTATCAGACCGGTGGCCTCCAGGGTGGCCAGACTTCGGCCTCGTTCACCCAGGGTGCCGAAGCCTCCGGCATGTTCGGCCTGGATCCGGGCTATACCAAGTACCTCATCAATGGCCGTCCGATGGCCAATTATCCGGCCCTGTACAACGGTTCGGATACCTTCAACAACATCAGCGGCATCCCGGTCGACCTGGTCGAGCGCATCGAGATCCTGCCGGGCGGCCAGTCGTCGCTGTACGGCTCCGACGCGATCGCCGGCGTGGTCAACGTGATCCTGAAGAAGAACGTCGACGGGCTGCAGCTCAACCTGCGCGGCGGCATGTACAGCGAAGGCGGTGGCGACAGCTTCCGCGCCAGCGTCTCCGACGGCTTCACCAGCGCGGACGGCCGCTTCAACCTCATCGGCGGCCTGCAGTTCGAGACCCGCGATCCCATCTGGGCCTACCAGCGCGACCTGACCAAGCAGTACAACGTGGACGGTTACTCCGCGCCGGTCGCCAGCCGCGACTACGTGGTCATCAACGGTTCGGCCCGCAACACCTACCTGTTCCTCGACCCGGCCAACTGCGGCAATGTCACCGGCCAGTTCGAAGGCACCGAAGCCCTGCAGACGCGCCCCGGCTTCGGCCAGTACTGCGGCTCGTTCACGACGCCAGGCTACCGCACGCTCCTCAACGGCAAGGAGGCGACGCAGGTCTACGCGCACTCCACGTTCGACGTGAACGACAACATCCAGCTGTACGGCGACCTGCTGGCCAGCCACGAGAACGTCGAGTACGCCACCGGTTCCAACTACACCTGGTGGGGCACCAGCGCCAAGTACGGCTACTACTACGATCCCGACCAGGATGCGTTCCTGAACCTGCAGCGAGGGTTCTCGCCGGAAGACATCGGTGGCCTTGGGTACAAGGACATCATGAACGAGGACCGCAACCGCTCGTACCAGATCACGCTGGGCGGACAGGGCTCGTTCGGCGATTGGGACCTCGACGTCGGTTTCACCCGCACGCAGTACAAGCTGACCGAGCACCAGTGGGTGCGCTTCGCCGACGCGATCGACGACTACTTCCTGCGCAACGTCCTCGGCCCGCAGCTGGGTACTGAAAGCGGCTACCCGGTCTTCCGCCCGAACTACGCGGCGTTCTACACCCCGATGTCCCCGTCCGACTTCGCCAGCTTCACCGGCTTCGTCGACACGCGTAGCGAAACGACCGACAACACCCTGCGTGCGCAGCTGACCAATGCCTCGCTGTTCTCCTTGCCGGGTGGCGACGCCGGCCTGGCGGTGGTGGTCGAAGGCGGCACGCAGAGCTGGGATTACAGCCCTGACGCGCGCCTCCTGCAGGATCCGGAGACGCTGGAATCGGAGATCTGGGGCCTGACCTCGGTCAACGGTTCGGGCGATCGGGACCGCTACGCGGTCACGAGCGAACTGCGCCTGCCGCTGTGGGAGCCGCTGACGGTGACGCTGTCCGGTCGCTACGACGCCTTCAAGGTCGCCGGAAGCACCATCGACAAGCCGACCTACAGCATCGGCGTGGAGTACCGCCCGGTCGAGAGCTTCCTGCTGCGCGGCAAGTACGGCACGGCTTTCCGTGCGCCGACGCTGTCGGACGTGTTCCAGGGATTGAGCGGCTTCTACAGTTCCAACACCGACTACTACCGCTGCTCGCTGGAAGGCTTCACGCCGGGCAATACCGACGACTGCACCTACGACAACGCGCAGTTCTTCGGCCAGCAGTCGGGCAACCCGGACCTGCAGCCCATCGAGGCGGACGTGTGGAACGCGGGCTTCGTGTGGGCTCCGATGAACAACCTCTCGCTGACGGTGGACTACTTCCGCTGGGACATCAGCGACGAGGTCGACCAGCTCAGCAGCGACCAGTTGCTGCTGGCGGAGTACTTCTGCCGCACCGGCCAGACCAACACCGCTTCGGCAAGCTGCGACAACGCCCTGGCCTGGGTGACCCGCGGCGCGAACAACGAGATCGAGCGCATCTACACGCCGAAGGTAAACGTCTCGCAGCAGAAGCTGGAAGCGGTCACCGCCAGCCTCAACTACGTGCTCGACATGGGCAAGTGGGGTTCGCTGGCTTTCGCCGGCAACTACACCAACAACCTCGAGCACACCGTTACCCCGCTGCCGGGCGACGAGCCGATCGACCTGCTGCGTGATCCGTACTACATGTGGATCTACGACGCCTACGCGAAGACCCGCGCCGATGCGTCGCTGGGCTGGAGCATCGGCAAGTGGACCACCACCGCCTATGCGAACCGCATCGGCAAGACGCCGAACTACCTGGCTTACACCTCCGGTTCGTGGGATTACGAAACCGGTGGCCAGAAGGCCGGCTGGTGGGCGCCTTACACGACGTACAACCTGACCTTCAACTACGACGCGACCGACCAGATCCGCCTGTCGCTGCTGGTCAACAACGTCCTGGACAAGACGCCCGAAGACCAGGCCCACAACTATCCGGGCACCTCGAGCACGCCGTACAACAACTACCTGGACAACACGTACGGCCGTTCGATGTACCTGGAAATGCGCTACAACTTCGGCAAGTAATTCCTCCGAAGGCGTCACCCCGACCCCGCCGCAAGGCGGGGTCTTTTTTTGCACCGACGCCTTGGCGACGGGGCTTCCGTACGCCATCGGATGCGGTATAACTGCTCGGAATTCGATCCCTGGGAGGGGACACATGCGTACCAAGCTGCTCGCTCTTCTGTTGCTGGCCCTGCCGCTGGGCGCCTTCGCCCAGAACGCGTCCACCCAAAGCTCGCCGGTGGGTCACTGGACCACCATCGACGACAAGACGCAGAAGCCCAAGTCCGTCGTGGAGATCTACGAAGCGAAGGACGGCAGCCTCGCCGGTCGCGTGACGGAGATCCTGCAGTCCGACCGCGGCCCTAACCCGGTCTGCGACAAGTGCTCCGGCGACCGCAAGGGCAAGCCGGTCAAGGGCATGGTGATCCTGTGGGGCATCAAGCAGAAGGGCGAGACCTGGGAAGGCGGCCAGATCCTCGATCCGGCCAGCGGCAAGATCTACTCGGTGAAGGTCACGCCGGTGGAGAACGGCAAGAAGCTGGAAGTCCGCGGTTTCATGGGCTTCTCGCTGCTGGGCCGCACGCAGACGTGGAATCGTCGCTGAGCCCTTCCGCCAAGGCTTGATCCAGGACGCCCCGGACCTCCGGGGCGTCCTGCTTTTGGGGGCCCCGGCACGGCCCATCCTTCACGTGTACCCGCGTGCGCTTCGCTGGCCCGGCCTGCGAGGGCCACGAAGGTCGTTACGCCGCGGGGCTTCGCGGAGCCCATGCGATAATCCCCGGCTCACTTCGCTTTCCGGTTCGCCATGTCCCGCGAGTTCGTCGTTTCCTGCGCCCTGCCCTACGCCAACGGGCAGCTGCACCTGGGCCATCTGGTCGGCTACACCCAGGCCGACATCTGGTGCCGCGCCCAGCGCATGGCCGGCCACAAGGCCTGGTACGTGTGCGCCGACGACACCCACGGCACGCCGATCATGCTCGCCGCCGAGAAAGCCGGGCAGTCGCCGGAAGCCTTCATCGCCGGGATCCAGCAGAGCCACGAGCGCGACTTCGCCGATTTCGGCGTCGCCTTCGACCATTACGACTCCACTAATTCCGAGCGCAACCGCGTCCTGACCGAGGCGATCTACGCCAAGCTCGACAACAACGGCCACATCTCGCGCCGTTCGGTCGCGCAGTTGTTCGACCCGGTCAAGGGCATGTTCCTGCCCGACCGATACGTGAAGGGCATCTGCCCCAACTGCGGCACGCCCGACCAGTACGGCGACAACTGCGAGAACTGCGGCGCCACGTATTCGCCGACGGAACTGAAGGAACCGCGTTCGGTCGTCAGCGGGGCGACGCCGGAGCTGCGCGAGTCGGAGCACTTCTTCTTCGAGGTCGGCCAGTTCGAAGGCTTCCTGCGGCAATGGCTGGCCGGCGATGTCGCCCTGCCGGGCGTGAAGGCCAAGCTGCAGGAATGGCTGGATGCCGAAGGCGGCTTGCGTGCGTGGGACATCTCGCGCGACGCGCCGTATTTCGGCTTCCAGATCCCGGGCCATCCGGGCAAGTACCTGTACGTCTGGCTGGACGCGCCGATCGGCTACCTGTCGAGCTTCCAGGCGCTGTGCGAGCGCGAGGGCCTGGACTTCTGGTCCTACCTGCGCCGCGACAGCCCCGCCGAGCTGCACCACTTCATCGGCAAGGACATCGTCAACTTCCACGGCCTGTTCTGGCCTGCGGTGCTGCACGGCGCGGGTTTCCGCGCGCCGACGCGCCTGCACGTCAACGGTTACCTGACCGTCGACGGCGCCAAGATGTCGAAGTCGCGCGGCACCTTCGTCATGGCGCGCACCTACCTCGACGCGGGGCTTCACCCGGAAGCGCTGCGTTACTACTACGCGACCAAGACCACCGGCGGCGTCGACGACCTCGACCTCAACCTCGCCGATTTCGTCGCGCGCGTGAACGCGGACCTGGTCGGCAAGTTCGTGAACCTCGCCAGCCGCTGCGCCGGTTTCATCGAGAAGCGCTTCGATGGCCGCCTCGCGGATGCGCTGCCCGATGCCGCGCAGTACGCGCGCTTCGTCGAACAGCTCGAACCGATCGCGCAGGCCTACGCGCGCAACGAGGCCGCCACCGCGCTGCGCCTGACCATGGCGCTGGCCGACGAAGCCAACAAGTACATCGACGAGCACAAGCCGTGGGTGCTGGCCAAGCAGGACGGCGCCGACGCGCAGTTGCAGGCCGTCTGCACGCAGGGCCTGAACCTGTTCCGCGTGCTGAACACCGCACTCAAGCCGGTGCTGCCGCGCGTCACCGCGCAGGCCGAGGACTTCCTCGCGGCGAAGGTCGCGAACTGGAGCGAGCTCGCCGCGCCGCTGCTCGCCCACCGCATCAACGCCTACGCCCCGCTCTTCACCCGAATCGACCCGAAACAGATCGACGCCATGATCGAAGCCTCCAAGGACTCGCTGCAGTCCGCTCCGAAGAACGAGTCCGAAACCAAGGCCGAAGCCAAGCCCGCCAAGCCGGCCGCGGCGCCCGCGCCATCCACCAATGAGACCGCCACCATCGGCATCGACGACTTCGCGAAGCTCGACCTGCGCGTGGGCAAGGTCGTTGCGTGTGAATTCGTCGAGGGCTCCGACAAACTGCTGCGTTTCGAACTCGATGCCGGCGAACTGGGCACGCGCCAGATCTTCTCGGGCATCCGCGGCTCCTATGGCGAACCGGAAAAGCTCGTCGGCCGCAGCGTGGTGTTCATCGCCAACCTCGCGCCGCGCAAGATGCGCTTCGGCATCAGCGAGGGCATGATCCTGTCGGCCGGCTTCGACGGCGGCTCGCTTCACCTGCTCGACGCCGACGCCGGCGTGCAGCCGGGCGCACCGGTTCGCTGAGCGGTCTTGAGCCCTCTTCCGAAAAGAGAGGGCTCGGGCTGCACCACCTTCTTTCGAAGAGGGAAGGAAGAAACATCATGATCCCCGACCTCGTCGAACGCCTCGACCGCCTGCTCCCGCAAACGCAATGCGGGCAGTGCGGTTACGCAGGCTGCCGGCCGTACGCGGAGGCGATGGCGCGCGGCGAAGCCGATGTCGACCACTGCCCGCCTGGCGGCGACGAGGGGGCGCGTGCGCTCGCGCACCTGCTGGATGTTCGGGCCAAACCGTTCGACCGCACGCGCGGCGAGCACAAGCCGCCACAGGTCGCGCTGATCGTCGAAGCCGACTGCATCGGCTGCACCAAATGCATCCAGGCGTGCCCGGTCGACGCCATCGTCGGCGGCTCGAAGCACATGCACACCGTCATCGATCCGCTGTGCACCGGCTGCGAACTGTGCGTGCCGGCGTGCCCGGTGGATTGCATCGTGATCGTGGCGGCGTAGCCGCGCACTTCACCGGCAGGGTTACCGGTTCTTCGCCGTCATTCCCCCGGCCGCCTTCTTGCTCCCATTCCCGCGACGGCTTCTTTTGCTGTCATTCCCGCGCAGGCGGGAATCCATGCATCAGTCGCGTCATGTTCGACGCGGCCCGACGCACGACGGCGATGCAGTGGCCGTCGGATAACGGAACATCGCTGGAAGATGGGTTCCCGCCTACGAGGGAATGACAGCAAACAGCGCTTACTTCGTCGAAGAGTTCACCGACGAGTTCGCCGACGCGTTGCCCGGCGCATCAGCCTCAGGCGCACACACCGAACACACGCGCTCCACCGTGTAGCCCTTCGCGCGCAGCTTCTCGACCAGGCCATCTTCACCCAGCAGATGGAGCGCGCCGACGACGACCATCGTGTCGCCCTTCTTCTGGCCGTCGAGCATCTGCTGGATCTGCGGCACCCAGGCGTCGTTGCGTTCGACGTTGACGATGCGATAGGTCTCGGGCGTCTTCTCGCGCATTTCCTCGCGCGTGAGCGTGTCCAGCTTCGCGAGGTCGCCGTCGCGCCAGGCGTTGTGCAGGTCGCTGAGCATGCCCGGCATTTCGGTGGGCTTGTCTAGGAATTCCTTCAGCGACTTCACCTGCTCGTCCATCGGCGTGGAATCGAGCACGCCCAGTTGCAGGTCGATTGATTCCAGCCCGCCGGTCGCCTTGTTGCCGGCGATGGCCTGCTGCATCAGCACCTGGTCCAAGCCCTTGTCGGGGCGGAAACCCATCTGCTGCGACACGCCGAGCATCAGCGAGAGGTTCACGAACCACGGCTCGTACGCGTCGAACTGGGCGATCGACGCGCCGCGCTGCGCGAGGATGCGGTTGAACTTCTCGCGCATTGCCGGCGGCAGCACCTGGCTCAGCGTGCGGCCATCGGCGTAGCCGGCGGCGGCGAGGAATTTCTGCCCCATCGCCGGGTCGAGCATCTGCTCCGGCGGCACTTCGAAGACGATCCTGTCGGCGCCGGCGAAGGCCTGGTCGATGTCCCCCGAAATCGGGTAGTCGTCGGCCTTCAGCAGGTGGAACGAACCGAGCAGGTAGACCGAGTTGTCGCGATCGGACACCTTCCACAGCAGCGGCACCGGCGGCGGGCGCGTTGCCGCAGGCGGCGCACTCGCGGTCTGCGGCGCAGCTTGCGAGGGCGTGGCCTGCGCCGGCGAACGCGCCTGCTCGACGGCGAGCGCCACCGACATCAGGCCGACGGCGGCGGCGAGCGAAAGGCACAGCAGCTTGAAGCGACGACGCATCGGGGCGGAAGTCCGGATCAGTTGGCGGAGTGGGCGTAGGTCTTTTCGCCGGCCTGGATCGCCACGTCCAGCCGGTTTTCCGGCGGCGGCAGCGGGCAGGTCGCGAAGGGCGTGAAGGCGCACGGCGGATTGCGCGACTGATTGAAGTCGAGCACCACCTTGCCGCCGACGCCCGGCTTGGCGACATCGAGGAAACGTCCCGCCGGATAGCTGCCGTGCCCGCTGGTGCGGTCGGCGAAGACCAGGAACAGCGTTTCCTCGCCTTCGTCCAGGGCTTCGATGCGGAACGTCTTGCCCTCGCGCTCGAACTCGATCGCGCCCGGGTTCGGCACCGCATCGGTGGTGCCGATGATGTTGGCGATCTCCAGCGTCTTGCCCGCCGGGTGCGGTACGAAGCGGCCTTCCACGCGCCAGTCGGCGCTGGTCGGCCAGTATTCGACGCCGCGGAAACCGGTGCGCGTCGGTGCGTCGGCGTGCTTCACGCGCAGCAGGTAGCGATCGCCGCGCTTGATCACGGTCGCCAGTCCCTTGCCGTCATCGAAACCGATGACGCTGGGTCCGGTCGGTGCGTCGTCGGCGCGCAGGATGGCTTCACTGGTGAACGGCTGGCCGTCGAGCGTGATCGCCGCGCCCTTCTCGGGCACGAAGCGGACGCGGTTCTGGCTCACGTCGATCATGCCCAGGTGCGACGGCCCGACCGCGAGCTTGATGCCATTGCCGGCCGAGGAGCCGATGTAATGCGAACCCGGATCGATCCAGTGCAGGCCGACCAGGCTGGTCCAGCCGTCGGGCTTGGTGAGTTCGGTGACGCGCAGCTGGCGCACCATGTCGAGTTCCTGCTGGAACGCGGCGCGCTCGGCCTTGGCCTGCTCGGCGCTCGCGGCGTCGTCCTGCTTCGGCCCGCAGGCCGTGATGGCACCCAGCATCATGAAGATCAGTGCCCCTTTCGCGACTGAAGCCATTCAACGTCCTCGCAGGAACCAGCGGTCGATGTCGGGCAGCGTGAAGCGCGCCCAGGTGGGACGGCCATGATTGCACTGGCCGGAGCGTTCGGTGATTTCCATCTCGCGCAGCAGCGCGTTCATTTCCGGCAGAGTGAGACGGCGGTTCGCGCGGACGGCGCCGTGGCAGGCCATGGTCGCGAGCAGTGCGTCTCGCGCCGCGGCCACGCGCAACGATTCGCCGTGTTCGCGCAGGTCGGCCAGCACGTCGCGCAGCAACGCTTCGACGTCGCCATGCGCGAGCAGCGCCGGCACCGAACGCAACGTCAGCGACTGCGGACCGCTGCGGGTGACTTCGAAACCGAGCTCGGCCAGCGTCTGCGCCTCGCGCTCGGCGACCTCGGCTTCGCGCTCCGACACCGCCAGCGTCGCCGGCACCAGCAGCGGCTGCGTGCGCAGGCCTTCGCCGTCGTGCGCGGTTTTGAGCTTCTCGTAGCCGATACGCTCGTGCGCGGCGTGCATGTCGACGACGATCAGCCCTTCGGCACTTTCGGCCAGGATGTAGATGCCGTGCAACTGCGCGATGGCATAGCCCAGCGGCGGCAGCGTGGCGTCGTGGCTATGCGGCAATGTGGCGGGTTGGGTGTTCTGCGCGAACGACGGCGCAACCGCGGTGGCCGCTCCGCCGCCGCCGTAGAGCGCCGCGTAACCCGCGCGCGTATCCGCCACCTGCATCGGCAGCGGCGATTGCGAGGCGCGATCGAGATACGTGTAGGCAGGCGCGCCCGCGCTGCCGTAGCCGCCGAACGTTGGCGCCGCTAGCGCATCGTTCGCAGGCATCCCCGCCACGCCCGCTACCGTGCCGGCCCGCGTTTCCGCGAGCGCGTTCTGCAGCGTGCGGTAAACGAAGTCGTGGATCAGGCGTGCGTCGCGGAACCGCACTTCATGCTTGGCTGGATGCACGTTGACGTCGACGCGCCGCGGATCGAGTTCGAGGAACAGCACGTACGCCGGCTGGCGGCCGTGGAAGAGCACGTCGGCATACGCCTGCTTGATCGCATGCGCGATGCTGCGGTCGCGCACCGCGCGGCCGTTGACGTAGAGGTACTGCTGGTCGGCGCTGGCGCGGTTGTACGCCGGCTGCGCGATCCAGCCGTGCAGCCGCAGGCCGGCACCAGCGTGTTCAATGCGCAGCGCGTTGCGCGCGAATTCCTCGCCGAGCGCTTCATGCAGGCGCACTTCCGACAGCAGATCGCCCTCGCCTTTCCAGCGACGCGACGGCTTGCCGTTGTGCGAGACGCGCAGCTCGACATCGGGACGCGCAAGCGCGAGCTGGCGCAGCCATTCCTCGATGTGGCCGAGCTCGGTGCGTTCGGCCTTCAGGAACTTGCGCCGCGCCGGCACGTTGAAGAAGAGGTCGCGCACTTCGACGGTCGTACCTTGCGGATGCGACTTCGGCATGACCTCGCCGAGCCGGCCGCCGTCGATTTCCAGTGTCGCCGCGCGATCGCTGCCGTCGCGGCGCGAGGTAAGCGCGAAGCGGCTGACGGAGGCGATCGACGGCAATGCTTCACCGCGGAAGCCGAGCGTCGCCACGCCTTCCAGATCGTCGAGCGAGGCGATCTTGCTGGTCGCGTGGCGCGACACCGCCAGCGGCAGCTGGTCGGGCTCGATGCCCTTGCCGTCGTCGCGGATGCGGATCAGGCGGACGCCGCCTTCTTCCAGGTCGATGTCGATGCGCCGGGCGCCGGCGTCGAGCGCGTTTTCGACGAGCTCCTTCACCACCGAAGCGGGACGCTCGATGACCTCGCCGGCGGCGATCTGGTTGATGAGGGTGTCGGGGAGCTGGCGGATCGTCACGGCTTGGCGATGCGGCCTGGCATCGTCGAGGGAATCGCGTTCATCATAGCCGACGCGGCGGCCAGTCTGGCCGATTGCGCAAACGATCGCGCAAACGAAAACGCCCGGGAATGCCCGGGCGTAGTCCTGGATCGTCGCGCGGCGATCAGAGGCTGCCGCCGCTGGCCTCGCCGCCGGTCGCGTACTGCGCATCCGCGCGCGCCGCGTAGAGGGTGCCCGGGGGCGGCTGGCGGGTGAAGTAGGTGTTGACACCGTCCAGCACCGCACGCGCGAGCTTGCTCTGGTGCGCGGGGTCGTTGAGGCGCTTTTCCTCTTCCGGGTTCGAGATGAAGGCCGTCTCGACCAGCATCGCCGGCATGTCGGAGGTGCGCAGCACGGCGAAGTTGGCGCGCTCGATGTTCGGCTTGTGGTTCGCGCCGACGCGCTTCAGGCCGTCCAGCACCTGCCCCGCGGCATCTTCGGACGCCTTCATGTGGCCGCTCTGGGTGAGGTCGAGCAGCACCGACGCGAGCGTGTTGCTCGTCTGCTCCAGGCGCACGCCGCCGATCAGGTCGGAGGCGTTTTCCTTGTCGGCCAGCCAGCGGGCACGCTGCGACGACGCGCCCTTGAGCGAGAGCACGTAGACCGACGAACCCCGCGCGGCGCGGTTTTCGGCGGCGTCGGCGTGGATGGAGATGAACATGTCCGCCTTCGCCGCCCGCGCCAGCTGCGCGCGACGCGGCAGCGGGATGAACACGTCGGTGTCGCGGGTGAGATAGGCCTTCAGGCCCGGCGTCGCGTTGACCTGGCGGGCGAGCTCGCGGGCGATGGCCAGCGTGGCGTCCTTCTCGCGCTTGCCCGACGGCCCGATGGCACCCGGATCCTGGCCGCCGTGACCAGCGTCGATCGCGATGACCAGCGGACGCATGCCGCGACCGCGCATCACGTCCTTCATCGTCTTGACCGGTGCCTGCGCTGCGGGCGTTCCGGCGCTGGCGGAGGTCGCGGCGGTCGAACCGGGCATCGGCGTCGGCACGCCGGTGGCGATGCGGGTCGGAACACCGGTGGCGATCGTCGTCGCAACCGGCGGTTTCGCGGCGACCGCAACGGGAGCGCTCGGAGCCGACGCCGTCGAAGTGGCCTCCGGCGTCGCCGCGGGCGGCATCGGCGTGACGCTCGGCATCGCCGAGGGCGGCACGGTCGCA
>Ga0209676_1001278_pt1 | contig 26066 bp, 29 predicted proteins | sample AraplaCvi_mLB_r2_FD_184282 | JGI IMG/M metagenome (GOLD analysis project Ga0209676, IMG submission 184282) | Arabidopsis root microbial communities from North Carolina, USA - plate scrape MF_Cvi_mLB_r2 (SPAdes) (version 2) | ecosystem: Host-associated > Plants > Roots > Endosphere | place: USA... | reverse complement strand
GGTCGACGACAGGTTGATGGCGATGATCTGCTCCCACTTGTCGGCGGGGAATTTCTCGACGGCCTCGACGTGCTGGATGCCGGCGTTGTTGACCAGGATGTCGACGCGGCCGAGGTCGTGGCGGGCGAAGGCGACCATGTCGGCGACCTCGTCGCCGCGCATCATGTCGGCGGCGTGGTAGCGGACGCGGACGCCGCAGCTGGCCTCCATCTCGGCGCGGGTGCGTTCGATCTCCGCCGGGTCGCCCAGGCCGTTCAGGACCACGTCGCCGCCCCGGCTGGCGACGGCGCGCGCGAGGGCGAGGCCGATGCCCGAGGTCGAGCCCGAGATCACCGCCACCTGGCCCTTCAGGTCGCCGATGTCGCGGAACGGCTGGCTCTCGCTGGAGGCGCCTTCACCGCGTTTGGGCCACTGGAACATACTGTTTCCCCTTGGAGGTCTTTTCGACTCTAGCTGCGGTCATACGCCATGGCGACCATCGGGCTCAAGAATTTCCCGACCTGATGAATATCCATTCGCTCTCGGTCGATGCCGCCTTGTCGAAGCGGTAGCCGTCGCGGTCGAAGGCCTTGAGGTCCTCGGCGGTCTCGATCCGCTCATCGACGGCGAAGCGGGCCATGGTCCCGCGCGCCCGCTTGGCGAAGAAGGAGATGATGCGGCGGTCGCCATCCTTGTCCTCGTAGAAGTTGGGCGTGACGACCGGCAGCTTGAGCGCGCGGGCGTCGACGGCGCCGAAATACTCCTGGCTGGCCAGGTTCACGAGGGTGGGATCCGAATGGCCCTCGGCGTCAGCGTTCAGCTGTTTCGACAGGCGGTCGCCCCAGAAGTCATAGAGGCTGGAGCCCCGCCGGGTCTTGAGCCGCGTGCCCATCTCCAGCCGGTAGGGCTGGATGCGGTCGAGGGGGCGGAGCAGGCCGTAGAGGCCGGACAGGATGCGGACGTGTTCCTGGGCGAAGGCGAGGCCCGCCGTGTCGAGGGTGCGGGCCTGAAGGCCCTCATAGACGTCGCCGGCGAAGGCGAAGGCCGCCTGGACGCCGTCGGTCGAGTCGGGGGCGAAGGCCTGGAAGCGCTCGCGGTTCAGGCGGGCCAGATCGTCGGAAATGCCCATCAGACGGCGCAGCTCGGCCACGGTGCGGGCGCGGGCGGTGCGCGACAGGTTGGCCGTATCCTCGAGGAACCGGCGTTCCGAGGCGGGCAGGGCCGGGTCGGCTTCAGTGAAATCCAGCCGCTTGGCCGGGGACAGAACGATCAGCATGGCGCCCTGTTAGGCGCGTTCGGTGACGATTTGAACCGGAGCTAGAGTCGCGCCTCAGTCCCGTTGTGCATAGAGGGCCGCCAGGACGGCGGGCAGGCCATCGGGCAGGTCCTCGGCGATGAGGCCGGGGCCGAAGGCGCGGGCGGCTTCGGCGTGCATCCAGACGGCGGCGCGAGCGGCGTCGAAGCTATCCATGCGCTGGGCGATCAGCCCGCCGATCATGCCGGCCAGGACGTCGCCGCTGCCGGCGGTGGCCAGCCAGGGGACGCCGTTGTCGTTCAGGGCCAGGCGGCCGTCGGGGGCGGCGATGACGGTGGCGGGGCCCTTGAGCACCACGACGGCGCCGGCGCGGCGGGCGGCTTCGCGGGCGGCGGTCTCGCGGCCCTTGTCGAGCAGGCCGGGGAAGAGGCGTTTGAACTCGCCCTCGTGCGGGGTCAGGACGTCGTCGCGGTCCAGCAGGCCGAACAGTTCCTCGGGCCAGGGCTCGAACACGGTCAGGCCGTCGGCGTCGACGATCAGGGCCGCGCCGGTCTCGGCCAGGGCGCGGACGTTGCCGGCGGTGGCGTCATTGACCCCGGCGGCCGGGCCGATGACCACGGCGTCCATGCCCTTGGCCGCGGCGGCCAGGGCTTCGTCGGAGGTGAATGGAGTGAGCATGACCGCCTCGATGGCCGGGGCGATCACCGCGGCGGCGTCGGGCGGACAGAGGATGCGGACCACGCCCGCGCCGATGCGCAGACCCGCGCGCGCGGCCAGCCGGGCGGCCCCGGTCTGGGTCGCCTTGCCCGAGACCACGCCCAGCCGTCCGCGCGCATGCTTGTGCGCATCGACATCCGGCCAGGGCAGGGCGGCGCGCCAGTCCGGGAGCGGGGCTGTGTTCACTTCGCGTCTCCTCCGTTCACGGATGGCGCCACCGGTGGAAAAACGCTTGCCTTATTGTGCAATGCAATGTCCCTTTGCTGCCCGAGCGCGCGGCATTAAAGAGCCCGCCGGGAACGCCGATGAAAAAGATTGAAGCCGTCATCAAGCCCTTCAAGCTGGATGAAGTGAAAGAGGCCCTTCAGGACGCCGGCGTCCAGGGAATGACCGTTCTTGAGGCCAAGGGATATGGTCGCCAGAAGGGGCATTCGGAACTGTATCGCGGCGCCGAGTACGTCATCGACTTCCTGCCCAAGATCAAGATCGAGGTGGTGGTTCCGGACGATCTGGCCCCGTCGGTGATCGAGGCCATCCAGACCGCCGCCCGCACCGGCAAGATCGGCGACGGCAAGATTTTCGTGTCTGACGTCCTGGACGTCATTCGCATCCGCACAGGCGAAACGGGCGCACAAGCCGTCTGATCGCCCAGACTACCGGTCCCGCTGTCCGGCGGGATCGTCCGACCAACCTCCCCATAAGAAACAGGACCTCGAAGAATGAGCGACGCGGGTAAGATCCTTAAAGAGATCAAGGAGAAAGACGTTCGTTACGTCGATCTCCGCTTCACCGACACCAAGGGTCGGATGCAGCACGTCACCTTCGACATCGACCTGGTCGACGAGGAATTCCTCGAAGAAGGCACGATGTTCGACGGCTCGTCGATCGCCGGCTGGAAGGCCATCAACGAGTCCGACATGCTGCTGAAGCCGGACCTGGCCAACTACTGGATCGACCCGTTCTACCAGCAGACGACGCTGTTCCTGTTCTGCGACGTGCTGAACCCCGACACGGGCGAGCCCTACAACCGCGACAGCCGCTCGATGGCCAAGAAGGCGCTGGCCTATGTCCAGTCCTCGGGCGTGGGCGACACGGTGTTCTTCGGCCCGGAAGCCGAGTTCTTCATCTTCGACGACGTGCGCTGGTCCACCGCCCCGCACGACACCGGCTACACCTATGACTCGATCGAGCTGCCGGCCAACACGGGCGCCGAGTATTCGGAAGGCAATATGGGCCACCGCCCGACGCACAAGGGCGGCTACTTCCCGGTCAACCCGACCGACAGCGCCCAGGACCTGCGCGGCGAAATGCTGGGCGTGATGCGCGACCTGGGCATGCAGCCCGAGAAGCACCACCACGAGGTCGCCCCGGCGCAGCACGAGCTGGGCCTGAAGTTCAGCGACCTGCTGACCATGGCCGACCGCCTGCAGCTGTATAAGTACGTGATCCACAACGTCGCCGCCGCCTACGGCAAGTCGGCGACCTTCATGGCCAAGCCGACCTTCGGGGACAACGGCTCGGGCATGCACGTGCACCAGTCGATCTGGCGCGACGGCAAGCCGCTGTTCGCGGGCGACAAATACGCCGGCCTGTCGGACATGTGCCTGTGGTACATCGGCGGCATCATCAAGCACGCCAAGGCGATCAACGCCTTCGCCAACTCGACCACCAACTCGTACAAGCGCCTGGTCCCGGGCTACGAAGCCCCGGTCAAGCTGGCCTATTCGGCCCGCAACCGCTCGGCCTCGATCCGTATTCCGTGGGTCAACTCGCCCAAGGCCAAGCGTATCGAAGCCCGCTTCCCGGATCCGATGGGCAACCCCTATCTGACCTTCGTGGCCCTGCTGATGGCGGGCCTGGACGGCATCGAGAACCGGATCGATCCGGGCGCGGCCGCCGACAAGAACCTGTACGACCTGCCGCCGGAAGAGCGCGGCAACATCCCCGAGGTCTGCGGCTCGCTGCGCGAAGCTCTGGAGAACCTCGACAAGGACCGCGCCTTCCTCAAGAAGGGCGGCGTCATGGATGACGACTTCATCGACAGCTACATCGAGCTGAAGATGGAAGAGGTGATGCGTCTGCAACTGCACCCGCACCCCGTCGAATTCGACATGTACTACAGCTGCTGATCGACAGCGGGGGCTGATCGAGGAGGGCGCCGGACGGGAGACCGTCCGGCGCTCTTTTCTTTTGCGCGGATGAGGCGGAAAAGGACGCAACGGCGGCCCAGTCCCGCCAGTCCTGTGAGGTTTTCCGATGCTGACCATCGCCCTGGCCGCCCTGGCCCTTCAAGCCGCGCCGCAGGCGGCGCCCACACCCCAGGCCGCGCCGGCGGCGCCGGTTCTGGTCGAGGCGACCTGGATCCGCCAGCCGGTGCTGAGCACCGGCCGCACGAGCCGCGGCGCGCGTCCGCTGCCGGCGGGTGAAGTGGCCTTGGCCTGCACCGTCAGCATCGAGGGCCGGCTGGTGGATTGCCGGGTCGAGTCGGACACCTCCGTCGCCCAACGCCTGAGCGCGCCCGCCCTTCGCGCGACCGCCGACGCCCGGATGACCCCGCGCACGGTGAACGGTCAGCCCGTCCCCGGCGAGGTGAAGCTGACGCTGAAGTCGCAGGGCAGCACGACCGAGCGCAACTAAGGCCGGTCAGGCCGCGGATCAGGCCGCCAGCTGTTCGATGAGCGGCTGGAGGGCTTCGTCCGTGTGCGGAGCGAGGTCCTTCAGGAAGCCGATCAGCGCCCGCTCATTGGCGTCGAAATCGCCGTCGCGGCCGATGCGGTCGACCAGCCAGCGGGCCTCCTCGGCATTGACCGGGGCGGCGGTGGCCATGGCGTGGGCGCGGCCCTGTTCGCGTTCGCGGAACAGGGCTTCGGCGGCGTCGGGCTCCATCAGGCCGCGGATCAGCAGGGCGGGCGTGTGCCAGCCGATGTTGCGGGCATTGAACTCGCCCAGCTCCTCGACGATGCCGGACATGATCCCGGCGTCGGGATCGGCCAGCCAGCGTTCGCGGCGCAGGGCCTCCTCGCGGCCGGGCGGGGCCCAGCCGGCGGCGGCGGTGACGGCGTTGGCGACCGCGCGCATGAAGAAGTCGGTCCAGGACGGGTCGTTGGCCGCGCCGCGCGTGGCGTCGTTGAGATCGAACAGGACCTCGGCCTCCTCGCGCGAGATGGCCAGGCGGCCGGGGCCGGAGGGGGCGAACATCAGGCGGCGCATGCGCTGCACCTCGGTCGCGCTGATGACGCCGTCGTTCTCGACCACGGAGCGGCTGACCAGGGTCAGGCCGAAGGCGGCCAGCGCCGCCGGTGCGGTTTCGGCCTGTTCGAGGACGCGGACGACCAGTTCGATCTCGGTGCCGTCGCGGGCGCGCTTGTCGGCCTCGATGCGGGCGATCAGCCAGTCGGCCTGGGCGTCGGTGATATAGCCTTGGGGCTCCTGCTGGCGGATCAGCCAGTCGGTCAGGGCCTCGAGGAACAGCATCCGCCATTCGGCGACCCGGCGCTCCGTGCCCTCGTCGATGCGGAACAGGACCTCGGCTTCCTCGCGGGTCACGACCACGTCGCCAAAGATGGCCTGGCGCAGGGCCAGGATGTCGGCCGAGGTGACCTCGCCGCGTGCGATGATGTCGTCGCCGATCTGGATCAGGCCCATGCTCACGCTCCCGTTTCACCCGCAGGGTGGCCCGGACGGCGTTACGGACGGCCTAACGCCCTTAGTGAAGGCTGAAGCTGAGCGGATCCCACTTGGGCGGGGGCTGGAGCGCCGCCGGGAAGGCCAGGCGGACATCGCAGCCGGCAGGGCCGCGCGCGACCCTGAGCGAGCCGCCCAACTGGCCGGTCAGGGCCTCGACCAGCACCGCATCGCGGGGCGGGGGCAGGTCGGCGGCGCCGGCGGCGGTGAGCACCAGCACGCGCTCATCGCCCTGTTCCTCGAACACCACCAGCAGGCGGGCGGCCGGACTGTGGGCGCGCAGGGTGGTCAGATACTCCAGCAGGACCAGCCCGAGAGCCGTGGCCTGCTCGACGGGAATGCTGACATCGCCGCCGCCGAACATGACCCGGTCCGCGTCCAGTCCGCCCCGGTCCGAGGCCGCGTCGGCCAGGCGGCGGGCGAAGTCCTCGAAATGGATCGTGCGGCCTTCGCCGTCGGCGAAGGCGCGGTGGGCGCGGGAGATGACCAGGGTGCGCGAGGCGGCGTTGGCCAGCACCCGGGCCGCCATGGGATCGTCCTCGCCCCGCGCGCGAACCTGCAGGATGGCCGAGATCAGCTGGAGATGGTCGGTGGTGCGCTGGGCGTGTTCGCGGAACAGCTCGGCCTGGCCGGTGGCGAGCGCCTCGACGCGGGCGTGGCTGCGGGCCAGGTCGCTGAACCGGGCGCGGATGCTGCTGAGCACATGGATCAGCAGGATCGAGGAGATGAGGAAGAAGACCAGCGAGACCAGGGCCCGGCCGTCCATGGCGAAGCTGAGCGGGACGGGACCGAAGGCGCACACCAGGGCGGTCGACAGGGCGGTGGCCAACAGGGCGGGTCGGCCGCCCAGCCAGTAGGCGGACAGGATCACCGCCGGATAGAAGAGGATGAAGCCGTAGCCGTTGGCCAGGATGGGCGCGAGCAACAGGCGAAGCCCCAGGGAGGCGAGCACCAGCGCCAAGGCACCCCACCAGGCCGCGCCGGGCACGCCGCGCAGGCGCTCGGTCAGGCGGGCGAGAGAGGGGTGCGGAACCGGGGCGAGCGACATGGCCATTTCGGTAACACGTACGGCGAAGCTCGTCCCGTCGCTGCGCTGTGCGTCAGGCGGTCAGGCCCTCAGCCTCGTCCGCCTTCTTGCGGCGGAATTCGATGATGCGGACGCACCAGATCGAGATTTCGTAGAGCAGCACCAGGGGCACCGCGAGCATCAGCTGGCTGATGGGATCGGGCGGGGTGACGACGGCGGCGACCACGACCACGGCGACGATGGCGTAGCGGCGGAACTCGGACATCATCTTGGAGGTGACGATCCCGGCCATGCCCAGCAGGGTGGTGACGACCGGCAGCTGGAAGCACAGGCCGAAGGCCAGCATCAGGGAGGTGACCAGGCTGAGGTAGCCGGAGATCTTGGTGTTGAGCTCGACGACGATGCCCTCGGCCGAGATCTGCTGGCTCAGTGAGAACCACATTACGAAGGGCAGCATGACGAAGTAGACGAGCGCCGCGCCGACCAGGAACAGGATCGGGGCCACGAACAGGAAGGGCAGGAAGGCGCCCTTCTCGTTGCGGTACAGGCCCGGCGCGACGAATTTGTAGAGCTGCCAGGCCAGGATCGGGAAGACGACCACGATGGCGCCGAAGCCGGCGACCTTCATCTTGGTGAAAAGCTGCTCCAGCGGCTCGGTGGCCTGCAGGGTGACATTGGCGTCCGCCCCGGTTGGGAAGGGGTGCAGGCCGGAGGTGACGGCGATGAGCTCGAACGGATTGGTCCCGTGGCCGCCCGCGGCCTGGGCGACGGAGTGCATCGCATAGGCGGCCTGGAACGGCTTGATCAGCCAGATCTGGATGTCGGCGGCGAAATAGAAGCAGCCGATGAAGGCGACGAGGAAGGAGACCACGCAGACGACCAAACGGCCGCGCAACTCGATCAGATGATCCATCAGCGGGGCGCGCGACGCCTCGATCTCGGCTTCGTCGGTCTCAGTGGGGCTCACAGTTCAACCGCCTTCTTGCGCGCGGGCGGGGCCTTCTTCGCCGGGGTCTTGGGCTTGGCGGACGTCTTGGCCGGGGCCTTGGCGGGAGCCGCCTTGGTCGCGGTCGCCTTGGCTGCGGCCGGCTTGCGCGGGGCGCGGGGCTTGGGCGCGGGGGCGGGTTCAGGTTCGAGCGGCGCCATGACCGGCGGGCTGTCGGGCCATTCCTCGGGGCCGGTGAGGGCGGGCGCGGGAGCCGGGGCGTTCAGGGGACGGTTCAGGTCCTCGCTGATGCCGCGGAAGGTCGCCTCGGCGTCGGCGCCCAGGGGCATCATATTGGTCTGGCCCTGGCGCAGGGCCTCGACCTCCTTGCGCAGGTCGTCGAGTTCGGACTGGCGGGCCATCTCGTCGAAGCTGTGCCGGAACTCATTGGCCATGTTGCGGGCCTTGGCGACGACCTTGCCCAGCTTGTGCAGCATGCCGGGCAGCCGTTCGGGCCCCACGACCAGCAGGGCCACGATCGCGATCACGACGTATTCCATGCCCCCGATACCGGGGCCCAGACCACCCATCCGTCAGTCTCTCCGGCGCGAGCGCGCGATTACGACTTCAGGTCTTCTTTTTCCGCGTCGGTGCGCGGCAGGGCGCCGGCGCGGTCGTCGCGCGGCTTGTTCTCGTCGCTGTCCTTGAGGCCGTCACGGAAGGCTTTCACGCCCTTGGCGGCGTCGCCCATGATGGACGACAGCTTGCCGCGGCCGCCAAACAGCACAACCACGATCAGGGCGACGATGGCCCAGTGCCAGATGCTGAGAGAACCCACGGCGACATCTCCTCGTTCGGGCCGATGCGCGGCCCGGTCATACTTTCACGCCGCATATAGGCCGTTCGGTGGCGCGACGCCAAGCGAACCTGTTACAGCGCGCGGATGAGTCACGTGATCATCCACACCGACGGCGCCTGCAAGGGCAATCCGGGGCCCGGCGGCTGGGGCGCTGTGCTGCAGACCGGGGGCGGTCACGAGAAGGAATTGTGGGGCGGCGAGCCGCTGACGACCAACAATCGCATGGAGCTGATGGGGGCGATCATGGCGCTGGAGGCCCTGACCCGGCCGTGCCGCGTCGATCTGCACACGGACAGCAAATACGTCATGACCGGCATCACCGAATGGATTCGGGGCTGGAAGGCGCGCGGCTGGAAGACGGCCGACAAGAAGCCGGTGAAGAATGACGACCTGTGGAAGCGGCTGGACGCCGCCCGCTCACGCCATGAGGTGAAGTGGCACTGGGTGAAGGGTCACGCGGGCCATGAGCTGAACGAGCGCGCCGACGGCCTGGCGAATCGCGGGATCGAGGACCTGCGGAAGGGCTAGTCGACGGGGCGGTAGTCGAAGCCGCCGGTCTCGACCCATTCGCCGTTGATGTGGTGCTGGCTGCGAATGCGATAGACGCCGTCCACCAGCTCGGCCTGGGCGCGGACCCGCTCGATGCCGTCCAGCCCGTGCACGACCTGCTCGAACTCGAACTTGCCGGGGCCGAGCACCTTCACCGTCCCGGTCGTGTAGAAGCCGCCGTTGGTGGCGTAGAAGGACACCAGTTCGCCCCGGTCCGGATCGTAGGTGATCAGGGTGTCGCCGGTGTAGGCGCCGCCGTTGACGGCGTGGACGCTGCGGATCGCGCCGCCGCCGGCCGTGCGCTCGAAGGTGACCTGGTCGACGATATTGCCCGCCGTAATGGAGGGCCCGCGCCAGGTCTTGCCGAGCAGGGGATCGAAGGCGGCCAGGGCCGTTTCGGCGGCGGTCGGGGCCAGGGCCGCCGGCGCAGGCTCGGCCTGCTGCCCCGGGAGGGTCAGGCCGAGCGCCAGCGCGACGATCCAGGCCGCGATCATGCCGGACGGACCTTGAGCTTGGGTCCGTCGATCGATTCGACGACGACGCTTTCACCGGCGAGCGGCGCCGAGCCCTCGATCTCGGCGGGCCATTCGGCGCCGGAGACGAAGACGCGGCCGCGGCCGTCGACGAAGGCCTGGACCACCTGGGCGCGCTGACCGACCAGGCGGCCCTCGCGGGCGTTGATGTCGGGCGCGTCGGACGGATTGACCCGCTGGATCAGGCGGCGCGACAGCAGGGTCGCGGCCACCGTCAGGGCGCCGAACAGGGCGACCTCGCCCCAGAAGCCCAGCGGCAGGCCGATGGCGGTGAGCACCGCGACCAGCCCCGCCGCCACCGCCGGCCACAGCAGCCACTCGGTGGAGAAGGCGGCCTCGATGGCCAGCAGGGTCACGCCGAGCGCCAGCCAGATCCAGAAGGGCTGGTTGTTATGGAACTCGATCAGGGCGTCCATGGATCAGGTCCTCGGAACGGCGGGGCGCGGCGGGCGCGGGGGCGAAGGCGGCTTGGGCGCGGCGGCGGCGGGCGCCGGACGCGGGGCCGAAGACTGCTGCTCCTGCGCCAGGCCGACCAGCTGGCCGATGCCGGCGATGGTGCCGACCAGGGCGCCCATCTCGGACGGGACGATGACGGTCTTCTGCTGTGGGCTGCGGGCCAGCTCGGCGAAGGCCTCGACGTACTTCTGGGCGACGAAGTAGTTGATGGCGTTGACGTCGCCGCGGGCGATGGCCTCGGACACCATGGCGGTGGCGCGGGCCTCGGCCTCGGCTTCGCGTTCGCGGGCCTCGGCGTCGCGGAAGGCGGCTTCGCGGCGGCCCTCGGCCTCCAGGATGGCGGCCTGTTTGGCGCCCTCGGCGCGGGTGATGGCGGCCTGCTTCTCGCCGTCCGCCTCAGTGACGACGGCGCGGCGCTCGCGCTCGGCCTTCATCTGACGCGCCATGGCGTTGGTGATGTCGGACGGCGGGGTGAGGTCCTTGATCTCGATGCGGTTGGCCTTGACGCCCCACGGCTCGGTGGCGGCGTCGATGACCTGCAGCAGGCGGGTGTTGATCGAGTCGCGCTGGGACAGGACCTCGTCCAGCTCCATCGAGCCGACGACGGTCCGCAGGTTGGTCATGCAGAGCTGCGAGATGGCGTAGGGCAGGTCGTCCACGCGGTAGGCGGCGCGGGCGGCGTCCATCACCTGGATGAAGACGATGCCGTCGACCTTCACCACGGCGTTATCCTTGGTGATGACCTCCTGGGTCGGGACGTCGAGCACCTGTTCCATCATGTTCATGCGGCGGCCGATGCGCTCGACGAACGGCGTCAGGATGCTGATGCCGGGGGACAGGGTGCGGGTATATTTGCCGAAGCGTTCGACCGTGAATTCACGCCCTTGCGGCACGATCTTCACAACGCTGAACAACAGGACGAAGGCCAGAACGACCAGCGCCACGAAGAAGAGTACGGAAAAGTCCATCAAAGCCTCCCAATCCCGTTCAGGTTATCAGCCCGTGGCCCACGCGCCACAGAAACCGGACGGGGGAAGATGACATCCCCGTAATCTTGGCCGTTCAGTCCCGCGTTTCGGCGCGTTTCTCGACGGCCAGCGCGATGATCCGCCGCGTCTCGGACCAGTCGATCAGGGCCTCGACCTCGCCGAGCGGGACGAAGCGGGCCTCCAGCGCATCGTCACCCGCGATGGGCTCGCCGGACAGCCATTCGGCGGCGTAGTCAATCAGCACATAGTGGCGGTCAGCTTCTGGGAAGACGCCGTCCACGACATCGAGCAGGCCGGTGATGCGTGCGGTGACGCCGGTCTCTTCCAGCAGTTCGCGCAGGCCCGCGTCGACGGCCCGCTCGCCCGGCTCGATGCGGCCGCCAGGCAGGCTCCACTGGCCCTGACGCGGCGGCTTGCCGCGACGGATGAGCAAGACCTCGTCGCCGCGCAGGCAGACGATACCGACGGCAGGGACGGGGACAGGGAGGGACATGGGGCCGATATCCCGCCGTTCGCGGGTGGCTGTCCACCACCCGTTGCCGGGCGCCGGGCCATCCGTATGGTGCTGGGCATGACCCCGCTGGAGACCGACCGCCTGATCCTGCTGCCGCTGACCCCAGCGGACGCGCCCGCCATCCAGGCGGCGTTTCCGGTGTGGGAGGTGGTGCGCTGGCTGGCGAACGTGGTGCCCTGGCCCTATCCGGACGACGGGGCGGAGACCTTCGTGTCGGAGGTGGCTCTGCCCGCGATGGCGGATGGAACGGCCTGGCACTGGACCATCCGGCGCAAGGCCGAGCCGGAGCGGCTGATCGGCGTGGTCAGCCTGACCGACCGGCCCGACGACAACCGCGGCTTCTGGATCGATCCCGTCTGGCAGGGCCAGGGCTTCGCGACCGAGGCCAGCGAGGCGGCGACCGACTACTGGTTCGAGGTGCTGGGCCGGCAGGTGCTGCGCGTGCCCAAGGCGGCGGCCAATCCCGCCTCCCGCCGCGTCTCCGAGAAACAGGGCATGCGCGTGGTGCGACGGCTGGAGCTGCCGCTGGTGAGCGGGCTCACCGAGGCGGAGCTGTGGGAGATCGACCGGGAGACGTGGCGGCGGGGGCGGGCGGCATGAGTGACGAAGCCCCGGAGGCGACGCTCAGGTTCACCGCACTCGAAACCAAGGCCATCGACGCGATCTGTGAGACCGTTCCGGAGATCGCTGAGCCTCTTCAGCGCCTTCTGGCGACCGCGCGGCTGACCGAGCGCGACAATAGCGGACACGGCTTCTTCACCTCCTTCGAAGTCGATGCGAGCCTACCTGCCGTGACGACCGGCGTCCCGATCATGGGCCCGGAAGCCGAGGTTCAGGTCGGGGACGACGTGCTCCTGATGGGTTTCCTCCTTTGGCTGGAGAACGGCTATCCGAACTGCCTGGAAGGCTTTCAGTACTGCACTGCGGACGGTCGTGAACTGGACCTGAGCGGCACGGACCTGGGTCAACTGGAGTGGCTCCGAACGCTGCCCAGCACTCCGGTCTGAGGTCGCGGCCCGGTCGGCCTTGGCCCTCACCCCACCGCGAACGTCGGCGGGGGCAGGGTCAGGGTGGTGTCGTCCACGGGCTCCTCGCCGAAGAATTTGACCAGCAGGGTCTGCACCTCCGGGTGGGCCTCGAAGACGTTGTGGCCGGCGTTTTCGACCAGGATCTGTTTGCGGTTCTGGAACTGGCGGATGACCTCGGCCTGCTCCTCGACCGGGGTGCGGCCGTCGAGGGAACCGGCGACGAGCAGGGCCGGAGTCTCGATGCGGATCGAGGCCCGGAAGTCCTCGCCCAGGTCGATGCCGGGGATGGCGCCCAGGAGGTGCGGCATGGGGAAGTTGAAGGCGTCGCCGAGGGCGGAGGTCGGGGCCTCCTGCTCGACCATGGCCAGTTTGGCGGGCGAGATGCCCGAGGCGATGTCCATGGCTTCCGGCATGCCCGAGATGCTGAACAGGCGCGACGGCGGCGGCATGACGGGCGCCAGGGGGGCGGTGACGCCGGCGTCGAGGGCGAGGTAGAGGCCGGGCAGCATGGCCAGGCTGGGCGGATTGGCGACCATCCCGCCGGCGAGCATCTGGATCCCGAAGCCGCCGAGCCGGGCGATCTCGCCATTGGCCAAGGTCAGGGTGACCGGATCGGCCTCGAGCCGCTCATGCACCCGCCGCATCAGGGCGGGGAGGTTGGGGACGGCGTCGCGCACGGCGGGATCGTTGTCCAGCAGGCGGTCGACGCGGTTCAGGAAGGCGTCGATGCGGGCGGGGCGTTTGACGGTCTGGTCCTGCCCCTCGAGGCTGGCCAGGGCGACGCGGCCGATGCGGTCGGGATGGCGTTTGAGGATGGAGAGGGCGAGGTGGGTGCCGTAGCTGATGCCCCACAGATTGACCTTCTCCGCCCCGAGGTGGCGGCGCAGGTCGTCGATGTCGTCGGCGTTCTGCTCGGTGTTGTAGCCGGTCATGGCCACCCCGGCGCGGGTCCAGTCGACCCAGGCCTTCTGCATCTCGTTGCGGTACCAGCCGGTCATGCCGTCGCGGGTCAGGGCGGGGAAGGGGCCGGTCGAGGCGGGCCGCTCGGGGATGTGGGCCGACAGGCCGGTGCCGCGCTGATCGAAGGCGATGATGTCGGCGACGGCGCGCAGGGCCATGAAGATGGGGAAGCGCGGGCCCATGGCGGTGCGGACGCCCGAGCCTCCCGGTCCACCGGCCAGATAGACGATGGGCGGCCCCGGATTGGGCGAGGTCGAGGGGAAGCGGACATAGCCCAGGCGGATGCGGCGCGAGCCGGGGATGCGCCGGTCCTCCGGGACCTCGAAATAGCCGCGCTCGGCGTCGGTCGTCTGGCCGTCTCCGGCGGTGAAGGTGAACGGGCCGGCCGATTCCTGCGCGTGAGCCATCCACGGCAGCGCCAGGGCTGGGACGGTCGCGCCGACGACGGCGAGGAGGGAGCGGCGGTTCAGGGCGGTATAGGTCATGCCTCGGACTGAAGCGGAGTTTTCGACCGCGTGGGGTGCGGTTCGGCGAACGGGCGCCCTGCGTCGGTGAATGGCGGCGCTTTCCGGCGAATGACACGGTAAGGGTCGTCGCATGTGGCGGATGCTTCTCCTGACGATCCTTCTGATGTCGCTGCCGACGGTGTCGCGGGCGCAGGCGCAGGGCTGGGAAACCTGCCGCGCGCAGCCCGGCGTCGCGGCCCCCGTGCTGCGTGATTGTCGCCCGGTCGAGGGGCTGATCGATCCGCAGGGGCGCGAGCTGTGGCTGCGCGCCGTCGTGGACCGGCCCGCGGATGAGACGGTCGCCTTCTATGTGGTGGGCGTGGCGTCGTCGGAGGTCTGGCTGAACGGTCAGCGGCTGGGCGCCAATGGACGGCCGGGCGACGGGCCGAGGATGGAGGTGGCCGGGCGCTACCAGATCGCCTTCCCGATCCCCGAACGGCTGTGGCGGTCCGGAGAGAATGTGTTGGTGATCCACATGTCGTCCTTCCACGGGGCGGTGCGGCTGGACAGCCCGATCGCGGGGATCATGGTCGCCCCCTATCCCTGGCCGACGCCGATGGCCCTGCTGGCCGTGACCTTCATCGCGGCGGGATGCCTGTTCGCCGCGGCCTTCGGGTTCGGGGTGATTCACAGCCTGCGGCGGACGGGCTCGAGCCTGATCCTGGCGGCGCTGGCGGGGGTGTCGGGGTTGCAGGCGGTGCTGGAGACCGCGCGGACGGTGATCCCCTACGCCTATCCGGTTCACGCCTGGCGGTTGATGGGCATCTGGGGGCTGACGGCGGCCTTCGCCCTGCTGCTGGTCGCCTATGTGGCGACGCGGTTCTGGCCGGGGGCGCGCCGTCCGCTGATCGGGATCACCGTCGTCGCCATGGCGGCGACCGTCGTGGCGCCCGGCTTTGACCTGAAGACCCTGCTGGCCCTGCTGATCGGCGTGGGGCTGGCGGGCGCGGCGGCGGCGGTCGCGGTCTGGCGCCGGGTTCCGGGGGCGCGGCTGACCCTGGCCTATCTGGCCGTGTTCATGATCGTCGGCCTGCTGTTCCCCGCGGGTCTGATCGACGTGACCTATTTCCTGTTCGCCGCCGGTCTGGTCCTGCCCCTGCTGATGGCCGAGGTGGTGCGGCTGGGGCGCGATGATCAGGGGCGCGAGCGGGCGCTGGTGAAGGCCGTGACGCGGCCCAACTGCCTGACGGTGGCATCCGCGCGCGGGGTCGAGCGGGTGCCGCTGGCGGACATCGTCGCCGTGGTCGGGGCCGACGACTATGTTGAACTGAGGCTGATGGACGGGCGGCGGCTGCTGCACGCGGCCCGGCTGGATCGGCTGGAGACGGAGCTGCCCGCGCCCTTCCTGCGGGTGCATCGCTCGGTGATCGCCAACCTGGGCCATGCGCGGGGCTTCGAGCGCGACGGTGGGCGAGGGCGGTTGCTGATGCGCGGAGGCGAGCCGCTGCCGATCAGCCGCAACCGGCTGGCGGCGGTGCGGGACGCGCTGGAGGAAACCGCCCTGACCCCCGTCGCCGACTGACCATTTGAACTGGCGCTGCCGTGCAAGCCTTGCCACAACAGGGTATGACCTCCCCGTCACCTGAAGCTCTCGCCGCCCTGAAGGCCGCCGCCGGTAATGGCGGTTGGACCGAGGACCCGTCCGACATCGCGCGGTGGCTGACGGAGTGGCGGAACCGGTGGAAGGGGAACACGCCCCTGATGCTGACGCCGCGCTCGACCGAGGAGGTGGCGCGGCTGGTGACGATCTGTGCGGCGCATCGCGTGGCCATCGTTCCGCAGGGCGGGGACACCGGCCTGGTCGGCGGGCAGATCCCGTTCGGCGAGGTGCTGCTGTCGACGCGCAAGCTGAAGGCGGTGCGCGATGTGACGCCGCTGGACGACGCCATGACGGTGGAGGCGGGGGTCACCCTGCTGGAGGCGCAGCAGGCGGCGACGGCGGCGGGGCGGCGGTTCCCGCTGAGCCTGGCGTCTGAGGGCTCGGCCACCGTGGGCGGTGTGATCTCGACCAACGCGGGCGGCACCCAGGTGGTGCGCTACGGCATGATGCGCGACCTGGTGCTGGGTCTCGAGGCGGTGATGCCGAACGGGGAGATCTTCCACGGGCTGAAGCGGCTGCGGAAGGACAACACCGGCTATGACCTCAAGCAACTGTTGATCGGGGCCGAGGGGACGCTGGGGATCGTGACGGCGGCGACGCTGAAGCTGTTCCCAATCATGCGCTCGCGGGCGACGGCGATGGTGGGCTTGGAGACGGCGCACGCGGCCATCGAACTGCTGGCCCGGGCCAAGGCCGAGACCGGCGGCGGGGTCGAGGCCTTTGAGCTGATGAAGCGGATCGGGATGGCGTTCGTGCTGAAGCACATCCCCGACACCCGCGAGCCGCTGGAATCGACGCCCAACTGGTATGTGCTGATCGAGCTGGCCTCGGGCGAGCCGGGGGCGGCGGACGCGGCGTTGGAGCGGCTGTTGGGCGAGGCCTTCGAGGCCGGGCTGATCACCGACGCCGCCATCGCCCAGAACGACGCCCAGCGCGCCGCCTTCTGGAAGGTGCGCGAGGAGCAGTCGGCGGCCCAGAAGCCCGAGGGCGGGGGCTGGAAGCACGACGTGTCGGTGCCCGTCTCGCGCATCGCCGACTTCCTGGACGAGGCCTCGGCGGCGGTGGAGCGGTTCGAGCCGGGTGCGCGGATCAGCGCCTTCGGCCACGTCGGCGACGGGAACATGCACTACGATGTGCTGTGCCCGCCGGGCGTGGAGCACGCCGCCTTCATCGGCCGCTGGGCCGAGGGCTCGGAGATCGTGCACGACATCGTCGCCCGCTATGACGGCTCCATCTCGGCAGAGCACGGCCTGGGCCGGCTGAAGACCGACGAGGCGCGGCGCTACAAGTCGCCGCTGGAGATCGCGACCATGCAGGCGGTCAGGGCGGCGATCGATCCGCTGCGGATCATGAACCCGGCGGTGCTGTTCTAGGCGGAATTCGACCTCAGCTTTGCCTTGATCCGGGGCGCTCATCCTTCAAGGCGAAGCTTGAGGGAGTGGGACCGATGCTGGAGGGACTGAAGCGCCAGGCGTGGCCGCTGTCGCTGCTGCTGGCGGGGATCGTGGGCGGGGTGACGGGGCTGGCCAGCGCCCGGCCGTTCGAGCCGCTGAGGAGCCCAACGTCGCGGGCCTCCGACGAGGGGCTGCCGTCCTTCGCCTCCGAGGCGCAGTTCCGGGACTTCCTGCGCGAGCGCAAGGCGGCCCTCGACGCCCACCGGCGGTCGATGCGCTACTCGGACGACTCGGTTGCGATGATGGAGGTCGCGACCGACGCCGCGGCCGCGCCGGAGAGCATCACCAATGTGCAGGAGGCCGGGGTCGACGAGGGCGGCATCGTCAAGGCGACGGGCGACCATCTGATCGTTCTGCGCCGGGGACGGCTGTTCACCCTGTCCATCGCCGACGGAGCTTTGCGGACCATCGATCAGATCGACGTGCCGCCGCCGGGGGCGAAGCCGACGCGCGGCTGGGGCGGGGCCTGGTACGACGAGATGCTGGTCGCGGAGGGCTATGTCGTGGTCATCGGCTACAGCTATGAGAAGGCGGGGACCGAGATCGTGCGGTTCCGCCTGTCGCCGGACGGGCGGCTGGCCTTCCACGACGTCTCGCGGCTGCGGGCCAGCGACTACTATTCCGCCGAGAACTACGCCTCGCGCCTGATCGGCGATGAGCTGGTGATGTACAATGTGCGCGGCCTCCACGGTGATGAGCGGCCGGATGCGGTGCTGCCCGCCCTGATCGACGAGACGCCGGGTCGGGCGCCCGCGAGGCAGGTGCTGGCCCGGGCCGAGGACGTCTTCGTCGACCCGAACGCCCGCGCCTCGAACCTGGCCTACAGCAGCCTGCATTCGGTGACCCGCTGCGACCTGACCGCGCCGCGGCTGGACTGTTCCGCGACGGCGGTGCTGGGGCCGTGGTCGAGGACCTTCTACGTCTCGCCGCGCGCCATCTATCTGTGGACCACTGACTTCAACGACGGTGAGGGGCGGGCGCCGGCGACGGTCTATCGCCTGCCGATGGACGGTGGGCGGCCGCAGGCGGTGCGGGTGTCGGGCGCGCCGCTGGACCAGTTCTCGTTCCGCGAGGACCCGGCGCGCGGGCGGCTGGACGTGGTGGTGCAGTCAGACGAGGGCGGCGACGCCATGTGGTCGCGCCGGGACCGATATGGGTCGGTGGCCCTACTGAGCCTGCCGCTGGATCGCTTCGGCGACGGGACGGGGCGGGCGGCGCGGGGCGACTATCGCGAACTGCCCGGCCTGGCGACGAACGCCTGGCAGAGGGAGAACCGGTTTGTCGGCGATCACCTGCTCTATGCTGTGGGGGACGCGGACGACTACGGCGAAGGGACGGGCGGAACCCTGCTGACCACCAGGGTGGACGGGGACTCGGTGCGGACCTTCGACCTGCCGTCGCCGGTGAGCCGGATCGAGGTCATGGGCGAGGATGCGCTGGTCGTCACCGAGGGGCAGGGCGGATTGACGATGACGGCGGTCGAGCTGGACGGGCCGGCGCGGCTGGGCGCGCGCTATGCGGTGTCCGGCGTTGGGGAATCGGAGGGCCGCAGCCACGGCTTCTTCTTCCGGCCCGACACGCGGGGGGAGAGCGCGGGCGTGTTCGGCTTGCCGATCCAGAAATTCCCGCCGCCGGACAGTCGCCATGCGGAATGGGCGGGTCGGGCCGAGATGATCTTCCTGCGCCGGGATCGGGCGGGCTTCAGCGACTTGGGTGTGCTGACCACAGGCGCGGCGCGCGGCGATGACGGATGCCGCGTGTCCTGCGTGGACTGGTACGGACAGGCGCGGCCGATCTTCCTGCGGGGCCGGGTCTTCGCCCTGATGGGATACCAGCTGGTTGAGGGGCGGATCGAGGATGGGCGGATCCGCGAGATCGGGCGGGTCGACTTCACGCCGCGTCGGGCCTGACCGCCGACCGGCTTCGCATGACGCCGGTTTGATCATGCTTGTGGATATAGAACAAAAGTGGAACATTCGGCCTTGTGACTCACCCGCGCGTCCGGCTAGCGTCGGGGTCCGGGAGGAATCATGGCCGAATCTCAAATGGATGCGCCGCGCGGGCGGATGATCGTGCGTTGCCTGTCGCCGGGCTGCGTCCACGTGGCCCTGCTGGAGCCCAGGAGCCTGTTCGGCCCCGCCCGTGACTGGCCCGTGGCCGGGCGGTCGCAGCGCTTCCGCTGCGTCTGCGGCGGGCGGGAAAGCCGGATCAGCTATGCGGGTGAGACGGCTCCGGTGGAGGTTCAGGCGGCCCCGGACGCGATCCACCTCTGGGCCTGACGCCGCCGCACGGCTTGCCCCTGCGTCACGCCCGGCCTATCGCTGCGGCCTCGATTCACGGCTTCGGAGCCCTCTCATGACCCTCGCCCTTCTGTTCCCCGGACAAGGCAGCCAGTCGGTCGGCATGGGGGCGGCGCTGGCCGACGCCTTCGCCTCGGCCCGTGACGTCTTCAACGAGGTGGACGAGGCGCTGGGCCAGAAGCTGTCCGTGCTGATGCGCGAAGGCCCCGAGGACCAGCTGACCCTGACCGAGAACGCCCAGCCGGCGCTGATGGCCGTGTCGGCCGCCGCGGCCCGGGTGCTGAAGGTCGAGTTCGGCGTGGACGTGAGCCGCGCCGCCTTCGTGGCCGGCCACTCGCTGGGTGAATATTCGGCCCTGTGCGCCGCCGGTTCGATCTCGCTGGCCGACACCGCCCGTCTGCTGAAGCTGCGCGGCCAGGCGATGCAGCGTGCCGTGCCGGTGGGCAAGGGCGCCATGGCCTCGCTGATCGGGCCCAAGACCGACCTGGCCCTGGCGGAGGAAGCGGCCAAGGCCGGTTCGGAAGTCGGCGTCTGCGTGGTCGCCAATGACAACAACGCCGGCAACATCGTCATCTCGGGGGACAAGGCCGCCGTGGACCGCGCCATCGAGAAGGCCAAGGAGCTGGGCGCGCGGGCGATCCCGCTGAACGTCTCGGCGCCCTTCCACTGCCCGCTGATGCAGCCCGCCGCCGACGAGATGGCCGCCGCCCTGGCCGCCGCGACCATCGTCGCCCCGGTCGTGCCGGTGGTGGCCAATGTCACCGCCCGTCCGGAGACGGACTCCGAGGTCATCCGCCGCCTGCTGGTCGAACAGGTCACCGGCCGCGTCCGCTGGCGCGAGTCGATGGAGTGGATGGCCGGGGAGGGCGGGGTGACCCGCTTCGCCGAGATCGGCTCGGGCAAGGTGCTGACCGGCATGGCCAAGCGCATCGCGCCGGACGCCGAGAGCCTGTCGCTGAACACGCCGGAAGAGCTGGAAGCGTTCGCGAAATCGCTGTGACGAAGGCGACGGCGCTTCGATACGCGACCCTCGCGGGCTGGATCGTCTTGGCGATCCCGCCGGCGCTTTACGCCGCGCTGACGCTGGTGCTGTCGTTCGGCCACTACCGGGCGGCGGCGCTGAACGCGTCGGGCGGCATGGGGGTGCTGACGGCGGTGGTCATGCTGGCCGCGCTCGGTGGCGGGGCGTTCAAATACTGGCAGAAGGACCTGCAGCAGGCCTGGTCCCTGCTGACCCTGGCCTGGGCGCCGCTGCTGATGACCGTGGTCTGGGGCCTGTTCGGGGCCTAGGGGGCGGTGGCTTCCGGCAAAATCTCGTCGAAGATGAAGGGATAGTGCGGGTTGCAGACGGCGTCCGGTCTGAAACACACGGCGTCGAACCGTAACGTCACACGTGCGGGCCGGTCGCCTGTCCAACCTCGAAAGCGATCAGGCGTCGTCTCGATGTACTTGCCCTCGACTGAGGAGCGTGGACACCCGGGACTCAAGCAGAACCCGAATGCGGTGTCTCCAGCCCGGTTCTCGATGTCGTACGGATAGATCACGACCTCCATGACCTCACCGTCGTGCCGCTCCGGGTTCGACCAGACCCCCTCTGGTATGGAGGCCGTATGGGCACATGCCGACAGGCACAGCGCGAGCAGAATCGCCGCCATCTTCAGTCGATCATCCATGGCCACACTCCCCCTGATCCTGTCAGGGTCCGATAGAACCGCAGAGGCTGTCTAGCTCGCCCGCACGATCCCCAGATCGGCGTCCAGCGCGGGGCGGAGCTCCGACAGGATGTCGACGGCGCGATAGGGCATGGCCTGGATCATCAGGGTGGCGGCGAAATGCCGTTCCGGGTCGATCCAGCCCTGCGTGCCCGCCGCGCCGCTCCAGCCGAACTCGCCCTGGCGCCGGTGGCCCGGGCGGGCGACCCAGCCGCCGAAGCCGAAGCCGCCGCCCTCGGCGGTGAGATCGGCGGGCAGGATGTCGGAGCGGATCAGGCGGGCGGTCTCGGGCTTCATCACGCGGACGCGACCCGCGCGGCCGTCGTTCAGCAGCATGGACAGGAAGTCGAGGTAGTCGCGGGTCGTGGACAGAAGGCCGCCGCCGCCGGAATAGAGGGTCACCGGCTGGGAATAGGCCTCGGCGGACAGGCCGGGCGGGACGGCAGGCGGATTGGTCCCCGAACGGCCGAAGGCATAGACCTGCATCAACCGGGCGGCGTCGCCGTCACGCAGTCGGAAGCCGGTGTCGCTCATGCCGACCGGGTTCAGGATGCGGCGCTGGACGAAGTCGGGGAAGGCCATGCCCGAGGCGCGCTGGATGACCAGGCCCAGCACGTCCAGCGAGACGCTGTAGTTATAGGCGGTCCCCGGCTCGGCGATCAGGGGGATGTCGGCCAGCTTGGCGACCAGTTCGTCCAGGTCGCGGACCTGGGGCTCCGCGCCGCGTGGGGCGCCGGGGGTGATCCCCGCCTCGCGATAGGCGCGCTGCACCGGGCCGTCGCCCATGATCGAATAGGTCAGGCCGCTGGTGTGGGTCAGCAGGTGACGCACCAGCATGATGTTGCGCGCCGGGCGGGCGGTCAGGCCGGTCGCCGGGTTGGTCGCCACCTTCAGGTTGGCGAACTCGGGGACGATGTCGGCGACCGGAGTATCGAGGGTCAGCTTGCCGTCCTCGATCAGAAGGGCCGCGGCCGTGCCCGTGACCGGCTTGGTCATGGAGAAGATGCGGAACAGGCTGTCGGGGGTGACGCGGTCGAAGGAATTGAAGTCCAGCACGCCCGCCTGGAGGAAGACATCGTCGCCGTCGGGGGTGCGCACGCCGACCGAGACGCCGGGCAGCTTCCGCTCGATGACGAAGCGGTTCAACACCGTCTGGCTGCGCGGCAGACGGTCGAGACCGCGAATCGCCGGGGCCGATCCGCCGCCGCCGAAGGGCAGGCCGACCGTGCCGCAGCCGCTGAGTCCGAACGCCCCGGCGCCCAGCAACAGGGTTCGGCGACTGGCTTTGAGGCGGTTTCCGTCCATCGGGCGTTCCTTCTGGAGATATGACGCGGGCTCGGTTAGACCCCTCGCACGAAATGGCGGAGCTTTGAAAATGTTCAACCTGACTGGAAAGACGGCCCTGGTGACCGGCGCGACCGGCGGCATCGGCGGCGCGGTGGCCCGCGCCCTGCACGCGCAAGGCGCGACGGTGGTGCTGTCCGGCACGCGCGAGGCGGTGTTGCAGGAGCTGGCCAGGGACCTGGGCGAGCGCGCCTTCGCCGCCGCCGCCAACCTGTCGGACGCCGAGTCGGTCGACGGCCTGATCGGCCGCGCCGAGGAGGCCGCCGGTTCGCCGCTGGACATCCTGGTCGCCAACGCGGGCATCACCAAGGACGGCCTGCTGATGCGGATGAAGGACGAGGACTTCGAACAGGTCATCAAGGTGAACCTGGAGAGCTATTTCCGCCTGTCGCGCGCCGCGATGAAGGGGATGATGAAGCGCCGCTCGGGCCGCATCATCGGCGTCACCTCGGTGGTCGGCGTCACCGGCAACCCGGGCCAGACCAACTACGCGGCGTCGAAGGCCGGCATGATCGGCTTCTCCAAGTCGCTGGCCCAGGAAGTGGGTTCGCGCGGGATCACGGTGAACTGCATCGCCCCGGGCTTCATCGCCTCGCCGATGACGGATGTGCTGAACGACGCGCAGCGCGAGACCATCCTGCGCAACATCCCGGCGGGCCGCCTGGGCACGGGCGACGAGATCGCGGCGGCGGCGGTGTATCTATCGTCGGACGAGGCCGCCTATGTGACGGGCCAGACCCTGCACGTGAACGGCGGCATGGCGATGATCTGAGTTTCCTTCTCCCCTCCGGGGGAGAAGGTGGATCGCGAAGCGAGACGGATGAGGGGGATGCTGGAAACAGCTCCCCCTCTTTTCGTTTGGGGTTGGGCCGACAGCCCCCTCATCCGGCCCTGACGGGCCACCTTCTCCCCCGAGGGGAGAAGGATCAGCGCAGGCTGGCGCAGAACCTTTGAATCCGCTCGCACGCCGCTTCCAGCACATCTTCCGACGTCGCGTAGCTGATGCGGAAATAGGGGCTCAGGCCGAAGGCCTCGCCTTGCACCACGGCCACGCCCTCGGCGGTCAGCAGTTCGGCGGCGAACGTCCCGTCGCTGTCGATGACCACGCCGCTCTCCGTCGTCTTGCCGATCAGGCCGGCGATGGAGGGGTAGACGTAGAAGGCGCCTTCCGGCGTGGCGCAGGTGACGCCGGCCGTCTGGTTCAGCATGGAGACGACCAGGTCGCGGCGGCGCTCGAAGGCGACGCGGCGTTCGGCCATGAAGTCCTGCGGGCCGTTCAGGGCCTCGACCGCCGCCCACTGACTGATGGTGGAGGGGTTGGAGGTGGTCTGGCTGGCCACCTTGCGCATCAGGTCGATCAGCGGCTTGGGCCCACCCGCGTAGCCGATGCGCCAGCCGGTCATGGCGTAGGCCTTGGACACGCCGTTGACCGTCAGGGTGCGGTCGTAGAGGTCGGGCGCGACCTGGGCGATCGTGGTGTATTCGAAGTCGCCGTAGACCAGGTGCTCGTACATGTCGTCGGTCAGCACCCAGACGTGCGGATGGCGGCGCAGGACCTCGGCCAGGCCTTCCAGTTCGGCGCGGGTATAGGCGGCGCCGGTGGGGTTGGACGGGCTGTTCAGGATCAACCATTTGGTGCGCGGCGTGATCGCGGCCTCGAGCACGGCGGGCAGCAGCTTGAAGCCGTCCTTCTCCTCGCCGACCACGGTGACGGGCTCACCGCCGGCCAGCAGGACCATGTCCGGATAGGAGACCCAGTAGGGAGCGGGGACGATGACCTCGTCGCCCGGGTTCAGGGTGGCGACCAGGGCATTGAAGATGACTGGCTTGCCGCCCGGGGCGACGTGGATCTGGGCGGTCGAATAGTCGAGGCCGTTCTCGCGTTTGAACTTGGCCGAGATGGCGGCCTTCAGCTGCGGCATGCCGTCGGCGTCGGTGTACTTGGTCTCGCCGCGCGTGATGGCGTCGATGGCGGCCTGCTTGATGTTGTCCGGGGTGTCGAAGTCCGGCTCGCCGGCGCCCAGGCCGATCACGTCGCGGCCCTCGGCTTTCAGCTGTCGGGCCTGGGCGGTCACCGCGAGGGTGGCCGACGGCTTGACGCGGGCGAGGGCGGACGACTGCAGGCTGGACATGGGAGATTCTCGCGCGGGGAGGCGAGCCAGTGTTTACGGGCGCGGCCGGGCGCGTGCAAATGGTGAAGCCGGTGTTGGGGGAGACTGTCCGTGAGTGTGACCGCATTGTTGTTCGCCGCCGCGCTGTCGGGGCAGGCCGTTCCGGACGCGGCCCCGATCTGCTGGGCGGAGGGGCAGGAGGCCGCTTGCGAGGAGTCCGAGCGCGCCCGGCTGGACCGATTGAACCGGCAATACCGTGTGGGCCGGATCGAGGAGGCCGCCGAGGCGGGGGCGACGGTCTATCGGGTGCTGATCCTGAATCCCTGGGGACGGGACCTGGCGATGGTCACGGCGATGTCGTCGCCCGGCCAGCCGCCGAGGATCATCGCGCAGGGCCGGGATGGCGGTCGGGTGATGAGCAATATCTCCCCGGCGACCTGGCGGCGGATCGTCGACGACGCGCGGGGGATCGACGCGGTGCGCCAGCCGCCGCCACCCCCGCCCCCGGGCCGGAGCGGACCGGATTCGGAGGTGACGCAGATCGACTACATCTGTCTGGACGGCGGTCTGGTGTCCATCGAGATGGCGAATACCCCGGACGTGGACGGGCGGACGAAGCCGGTCCGGCGCCTGATACAGGCACAGTGCGGTTTCGACACCCGGGCCGCGGACTTCGGCTATGGGCTGACGCAAATCGCCGTCGAAAACCTGCCGTTGTGCCAGCGGCTGACCGGAGACCGTTTCGACTGGGCGGTGTGGCGGCTGCAGGCCTGCGTCGCCCTGAAAGGCTGGCGACGGACGGCCGCGGACCTGATGAGCCGGACGGTCGATGTGCCGGAAGGCGATGTGCTGAGTCCGCGCGGCGCCGGTGAATGGGCCGACTGGCTGGCGACGGACGGGCAGGGGCGTCTGGACTGGAACGGCGTCGTCCATCAGGAAGACGCCGCCACGCCCGGGGTGTCGATCCCGGCCGCGCTGGCGGAGCATCTCAAGGACGTGGCCGAGGTCCGCTTCTATCAGGCCGATTTCGGCGCGCGGAGCGGGCGCGACGGCTGGGTGGAGGGTGAAATCCGGACCACCACCAGCGAACAGCCCGAGCGCCAAATGGTCGCTGACTATCGCCAGACCTGGCGCCGTCGCGATGACGGCGGATGGTCCCTGCGGACCTGGACCGTCGGCCCCTTCAGGAGTGAGCCATGAGCGTGACCGCATTGCTGTTCGCCGCCGCCCTGTCGGGTCAGGAGGCGCAGGAGGGGCCGGTTCTGACGCCGATCGGACTGTTGGCCGAGCAGGGGGTTGAGGCCTATCGCGCGCGGTTCGAGCGGCTGACCGGGCTGGCCTATCCTGATCATCTGGGCGCGGCGCAGATGCCGACGGTGATCTTCGAGCGGCGCCCCGGCGAGACGCCGAAGGTGATCGTGGTCGGCGGCGACCGGCGTTTGGAAGGGACGGTGTCCGAGGGCGCCTGGGAGCGGGTGCGGCGGCAGGGGCGGACGATGGCCGGTGTCGTCGGCCCTCACCATCAGTCGCCGGGCGGTGAGTCCAATTCGGTCTGTATCGGCCC
>Ga0209676_1001275_pt1 | contig 26098 bp, 28 predicted proteins | sample AraplaCvi_mLB_r2_FD_184282 | JGI IMG/M metagenome (GOLD analysis project Ga0209676, IMG submission 184282) | Arabidopsis root microbial communities from North Carolina, USA - plate scrape MF_Cvi_mLB_r2 (SPAdes) (version 2) | ecosystem: Host-associated > Plants > Roots > Endosphere | place: USA... | reverse complement strand
TTCCACGCTGACGCGCAACCTCAAACCGCTGATAGACGCCGGATGGATTGAGCTCACCGCGGGCACCGATGCTCGTAGCCGCACCGTGGTGCTGACCGTCGCGGGCCGCGCCAAGCGCGATGAGGCACGCGTGCACTGGAAAGCCGCGCAGGTGCAGCTCAATGCGCTGCTGGGCGCCGAACGTGTGCTGGCCCTGCACACACTGGTCAATGAATCCCTGGAACTTTTGTCCCCCATTGAATCCGGAGCTGATGATGAGTAATCCCGAGCCTTCCCATCCCGCCGCCCCTTCCACCGCACAGCCGGCCCGCCGTATCGCCATGTGGCTGGTGCTGCTGGCTGCAGGCGGTACCTTTGCCCTCACCATGGGCGTGCGCCAGACCATGGGCCTGTTCCTCTCGGCGCTCAACACCTCGACCGCGCTGGGCATAGGCAGCATCAGCCTGGCCTTCGCTTTCGGCCAGCTCTGGTGGGGGCTGACGCAGCCCTTTGCCGGCGCGGTCGCCGACCGCATAGGCACGGGCCGCGTGATCTTTCTGGGTGTGGTGTTGGTGGCGATTGGCACCATCATCACGCCGCTGATGACCAGCACGGCCGGGCTGATCTTTGCCATAGGCGTGCTTGCGGCCGGCGGCGCCGGTATGGCCGGCCCCTCGGTGCTGATGGCTGCCAGCACGCGCCTGGTGCCGCCGGAAAAGCGCGGCCTGGCGACCGGTATCGTGAATGCAGGCGGCTCTTTCGGCCAGTTCGCGATGGCGCCGATTGCCATCGGCCTCACCGCCGCTGTCGGCTGGGCGAGTGCGATGCAGTGGCTGGGCGCGCTGGTGCTGCTGGCCGTGCCGGCGGTGCTGGTTCTCAAAGGCAATTCGAACGCGCTGGCTGCGCAAGCCGCGGCGTCATCGGGCGTGAAAGCGCTGAGCGCGCGCCAGGCCATCAGCCAGGCGCTGGCCACACCCAGCTACCGCTACCTGGCCGCGGGTTTCCTGGTCTGCGGTTTTCACGTCGCGTTTCTGGCAACCCATCTCCCTGGCGTGATAGCGGCCTGCGGCCTGCCGCCTGAAATCGGCGGTTGGTCGCTTGCGATGATCGGCCTCTTCAACATCGTCGGTAGCCTGGCCATGGGTTGGGCTGTCGGGCAATGGCGCATGAAGTCCTTGCTGGCTTTGCTTTACGCAACACGAGGCCTGGCCGTGCTCATCTTCCTGCTCGCGCCCAAGACACCGGCCGTGATGCTGGTCTTCGCTGCCGTCATGGGCGTAACATTCCTGTCGACGGTTCCGCCTACGGTGGGCCTGGTTGCCAAGATGTTCGGCACGGCCAATATGGCCATGCTGTTCGGCGTGGTCATGCTGTCGCACCAGGTGGGCGGTTTCCTGGGGGCTTACCTGGGAGGCTATATTTTCCAGGCCACTGGCAGCTATGACTGGGTCTGGTACACCGACATTGTGCTGGCCGTCGGCGCCGCGCTGGTGAATCTGCCGATCCGCGAGGCCTTGCTGCCGCCGCGGGCCGGCTCCGCCAAGGCAGCCGCCTGATCCGGCGGCTTGAACGGAAGGGAACAAAGAATGAGCACAAAGCCTGAAACCAGCGCCGCTACGCCGCGCTACCTCGACGACCTCAAGCCCGGCGACCGTTTCATGAGCGGCGAGTACGCGCTCGACGCGGCGCAGATCACCGCCTTTGCCGCGCAGTTCGATCCCCAGCCCTTCCACCTGGACCATGAAGCCGCCAAGGCCACCCTGTTCGGCGGCCTGGCCGCCAGCGGTTGGCACACGGCGGCCATCACCATGCGCCTGCTGGTTGGGCAGGGCCTGCCGCTGGCAGGCGGCATCGTAGGCGCCGGTGGCGAGATCAGCTGGTCCAAGCCAACGCGGCCTGGCGACGTGTTGCATGTCGAGTCAGAGATCGTCAGCGTCACGCCTTCGCGCTCGCGGCCAGACCGCGGCATGGTGGTGGTGAGCAGCGCAACACGCAACCAGCACGGCGACGTGTTGCAGCAATCGACTTACAAGCTGGTGGTGCCGCGCAAGGCAGCTTGAGCCAGAGGCTTTGGCGCCCGGGTGAGCGCTGTGCCAGAATCCGCTAAGGCAGCCAACCAGCGGGATACAAATAGATGCTTATCAATTGCGTGGTTTACCAGAACGGCACCAAGCTTGCCGACATCCCGGTCAGCGAGATCAGCGACTACATCTGCCGGCCCGATGCCTTTGTCTGGGTGGCGCTGCAGGATGCCACGCCGGAAGAACTCGAGGAAATGCAGCACGAGTTCGGCCTCCATGAACTGGCGGTCGAAGACGCCAGGCACGGCCACCAGCGTCCAAAGATAGAAGAGTACGGCGCCTCGCTTTTTTCGGTGCTACACCTGGTGGAGACTTCCACCGACAAACCCGGCGAGCTTCACGTCGGCGAGGTCGACGTGTTCACCGGCAAAAATTACGTGCTCTCGGTGCGTAACCGCAGCAACAAGGGTTTCCTGGGTGTGCGCGAACGCTGCGAGCGCGAGCCCGAGCTGCTGCGCCACGGTTCGGGTTTTGTGCTGTATGCCTTGATGGATGCGGTGGTGGACCGCTACTTTCCCATCCTCGACGACCTTGAGACCGAACTGGAGCTGATCGAGAAGGAAATTTTCACGCCTGGCGCCGCGCGCAAGAACATCGAGCGGCTCTACGAATTGAAGGGCAGCGTGATGATCCTCAAACATGCGGTCGCGCCGCTGCTGGAGGGTGCCAGCAAACTCTATGGCGGCCGGGTGCCGCAGATCTGCAGCGGTGTGCAGGATTATTTCCGCGACGTCGTCGACCATCTGACACGCATCAATTCGCTGATCGAGAACATGCGTGACACCATAGGCACCGCCATCCAGGTCAATCTGGCCATGGTCACCATCGAGGAGAGCGAGGTGACCAAGAAGCTCGCGGCCTGGGCCAGTATCTTTGCGGTGAGCACGGCCTTTGCCGGCATCTGGGGCATGAACTTCGAAGCCATGCCCGAACTCAAGTGGCGCTACGGCTATGTGATGGCGCTCAGCATGATTGTGGTGACTTGCTCATTGCTGTATTGGCGTTTCAGGCGCGCCAAATGGCTGTAGGGCTTATGGCACGCGTGGTGGTGTAAAAGCCTTGCGCGCCGCCAGTGCTGCCTTGCGGCTGGCGCATCCCTCCAGGTGATCGTTGACCAGTCCCATGGCCTGCATAAAGGCGTACATGGTGGTCGGCCCCACAAAAGTCCATCCGCGTTTTTTGAGGTCTTTGGACAGGGCGATAGAGGCGGGTGAGGTCGGCATGGCCTTGACGGCCTCATGCGTGATGCGCGCGGGCCGGCTTTTGGCCTCGGGCTCCAGGCGCCATACAAAAGCGCCCAGCGAGCCGAACTCTTTGCGCAGCTCGATCACACGCTGCGCGTTATTGATGGTCGAAGCGATCTTGCCCGCGTGGCGGACTATGCCGGCATCGCCCACCAGGCGCTTGACATCGCGCGCGCCGAAGCGCGCCACCTGCTCGGCATCGAAATTGGCGAAGGCGCTGCGAAAGGCTTCGCGCTTGTTCAAGATCGTCAGCCAGCTCAGCCCGGCCTGGAAGCCTTCGAGGCAGATTTTTTCAAACAGGCGGCGTTCGTCGTCCACCGGGAAACCCCATTCGCTGTCGTGGTAGTTGCGGTAGAGGGGCGTTGCCTGGCACCAGGCGCAACGCGTGGTGCGGCTGTCATCGGTAAAAAGGCCTGCGGTGGGTGATGCGGCAACCGGGGATGGCTTGGGTGGGGTGGCGGAAGGCATGGGCGATTTTAGGCAGATGCGGACGGCCGGCGCTATCATGAAACCCGATTTCCCTCATCCACTCGCCACTTCGGAAACACCCATCATGTCTCTCCAGCTCTGGCTCGCATTCGTCGCTGCAACCGCCGTCCTGCTTATCATCCCAGGCCCCACCATCCTCACCGTCATCAGCTATTCGATGGCACACGGCAAGCGGGCCAATGTTCCGCTGGTCGCCGCTGTAGCGCTTGGTGATTCAACGGCGCTGGTCGTCTCGTTGTTCGGCCTGGGCGCCTTGCTCGCGGCCTCGGCCTTCTGGTTTACCGTGGTCAAGTTGGCCGGCGGCCTGTACCTGCTCTACCTGGGCATCAAACTTTTGCGCGCCGGCATCTCGCCCCTGCAGGCGGCCGCGCCCGAGGCGCCGGGCTCTTTGTGGAAGCTGTTCGGCAACACCTATCTCGTTACGGCGCTCAACCCCAAGGGCATTGTGTTTTTCGTCGCCTTTTTGCCCCAGTTCATCAATCCCGGCGCCGACGTCACGCGCCAGCTATGGATGCTGGCTTGCACTTTTGTGGTGATGGCCAGCCTCAACGCCACGCTGTATGCGGTGTTTGCCGCTTCGGCCCGTACCTTGCTGGCGTCGCCGCGCGCGCAACGGCGCTTTAATTTCGCCGGCGGCTCGCTGCTGTCCATGGCCGGCGTCTGGGCCCTGCTGGCCAAGCGGCCGGCCTGAGCACCTGCGCGTTCCTCATGCGGGCTTTTTGGAGAGGCCCGCGAGCGTGCGCTGCATCACCGCTGCGCCCTGCGTCATCATCGCCTCAATGTAGCTCTCCAGCGCGTCGGGCAGCACGTCGGTGATCCAGACAAAACGGGTGCTGCTCTCACCCTCAGCAAACAGCTGCGCCGAAGCCATGTGGTGGCTGGCCTTGCCGCCGGTCACCGTGTAGCTGAGGCGACGCGTTGCCTCATGGATGCCCACCAGCAATTCATGAGCAACCGCGCCGTTGGCGAAGGTCACGGTGCGGCTGCCTTCGCCGGGCTTGCAATCGACGACAAAGCCTGGCGCCAGGCGCCGGTGCACGGCGTTGAAATCGCGCAGCGCATTCCAGACCTCCGGGAGGTTGGCGTCGACGGTGAATTCCTTGTAGATGGTGGCCATGAGTCGTCCCCGCGTTGCGCCGTGGTGGCGCTCTGTCATCAGAGGCTAGCAGTCAAAGCGGTCAGGGTCTAGCCTAATGGCGATCTGTTGCCGGATCTTGCGCCGGCTTTGCGCGCTGTTCCTCTCTCGACCTCTGCTCCTTTCTCTCCCTCTTCTAAGGATGGTCGGCCGGGGGGGGCCGGCCAGCAATCCTTGGCAGGGGGAGCGGGACGCAACCCGGCGCAAGACCTAGTTTGCAACGATCAACCCCAACAAGCAAGCAAACCGTCCAAACCCGCCCTTACCTCAGGGTTGACCCCACACCTACAGACTCTTACACCCATCGCATGCAAAATGAATCTCACACCCTCCAATTCAGGCGGATCACAAAGTCGCACCCGGCCCGCAGGTTCGCGCGCCAAAAACACTGCAACCACCACAACACTTGAAAGGAACCAAATCCCATGCAAGTCCAGGTCAATTCCAACCACACCATGCATACCGGCGAATCCTTTGAGCGCTGGGCTCGCAGCGAGCTTCATGACTGCTTGAGCCGCTTCAAGGGCGACATCACGCGCATCGAAGTGCATATGAGCGATGAAAACAGCGACAAGGCCGGCCCAGACCAGAAGCGCTGCGTGATGGAGGCGCGCCTGGCGCACCATGACCCGCTGGCTGTCAATCACCATGCGCCCAACCAGGACCTGGCTTTTCGCGGCGCCAGCGAGAAACTCAAGCGTGTGCTGGACCATACTCTGGGCAAGCTGCGAGACCACCACCGCGACCGCGAAACCATACGGCACGAAGCCGCGCCTGACGCCGGAACGCCTTAGCGCGTTGCGGGCGTTTTATGCCCTGTCCAGGGCCTTGACCATGGCAAAGCGCAGGAATTGCGCGCCGCGCAATTCGATGTGCTGTTCCTCTTTCACCATGAAACCGTGTCGCGTAAAAAATGGACGGCCCAGCAGGCTGGCCTCGGTGTAAAGCTGGGTCACACCCAAGGCGCGCAGTGTGGCTTCGGTACGGCCGAACAACTGTGATGCCACACCGCGGCGCGCTGCCAGTGGTGAGCTGAACATCAGGTCAATATGGCCGTCCTCTTCATAGCCGACAAAACCCATCAGCGCGTCGCGGCCGCTGCTTTCCACATCCTGGGCTACCAGCACCTTTAAAGGCTTCAAGCGGGCTTCCCAGATGCTGAGGTCGGGTGGTTGCGGTGCCCAGGCCTTGCGCTGCACGGCGTCATAGTGAGTGACCGCCAGGCCGTGGACCGCATCGGTGAAAAGCTGGGCAACGGCCGCGAGGTCTGCGTCTGTGTAGGGCCGGATGCGCATGCGCTCAGAACTTTCCCAGGTAATCCATCTTGCCCAGCGGCACACCCTGGTGGCGCAGGATGCCGTAAGCCGTGGTGAGATGGAAGAAGAAATTGGGCAGCACAAAATCCAGCAAGTAGGGCTCGCAGACAAAGTTCATTTCCTTGCCGCGTATCTTGAGTGTCACGGTGCCGCCAGCGCGGGCGTTGATCAGGGCTTCGTCAACGGTCTTGAGGAAGTCCAGCGTCTTGGCGATGCGGGCTTGGAGTTCTTCAAAGGTGGTCTCAGTGTCGGCAAAGCTGGGCGGGGTGATGCCGGCCAGGCGCGCCGCGCCGAACTTGGCGGCGTCGCTGGCGCCCTGTACCTGGCCTGAGAGCGGATACATGTCGGGCGCCAGGCGGGCGCTGACGTAGCTGTCGAGGGGTATTTTGTTGGCTTCGGCGTGGGCTCTGGCTTTTTCAAGCACGGCCGACAGGTTGGCAAAGCCCCGGATAAAGACGGGAATGGAAGCTTGGTAGAGAGTCAGCGGCATAAAAGCTTTCGGAGGTTGAATGGGAGCTGGAGGAACGAAGAGCGACAAACGCTGGCCTGGATTTTGTTCCTGTTGTGAAAATTTTGCTGCCATCTGGTGCAAACTTGCCGAAGGCCGCGTTTTACGATGAATTGGGAATTGCAGAACTGCACTTTGCTTCCATGAAAATCGCCTTGCTGTCGGATGTACACGCCAACCTGCGCGCGCTGCAGGCGTGCCTGGCCCATGCGGCCGGGCAGGGTGCGGATCGCCTGGCGGTCATGGGAGACCATGTGGGTTATGGCGCCCAACCGGCCGAGGTGGTGCGGCATATCCGCGGGCTGGCGGGCGAGGGCGCCATCGTGCTCAAGGGCAACCATGACGAGTACGCCGTGGCGCCACCCGCACAGGCTCATTCTGCCGACCAAAGCGGTGCCGCCTGGACCCATGAGCATCTGGACAAGGATGCACTGGATTTCCTGGCGGCGTTGCCGCTGACGGCAAGGGCCGACGCAGCGCTGCTGGTGCATGCCAGTGCTGACGCGCCCGAGCGCTGGCAGTATGTCGACAGCGAACGCCGCGCTGAAGCGAGCCTCAATGCCGCCTGCCTCGCAATGGAGGTTCGTTATGTGTTCTGCGGCCATGTGCACCAGCAGTCGCTCTATTTCCAGGGTGCAGGGCAAGGGCTGATGCGTTTCCTGCCCACGCCCGGTGTGCCCATCCCGGTACCGTCTCACCGCCGCTGGCTTGCCACCGTGGGCTCGGTGGGCCAGCCGCGCGACGGCAACACCCAGGCCATGTATGCGTTGTTCGATGCCGCCCGGGCTGAACTGACCTTTCACCGCGTGGCTTACGACCACCTGGCCGCGGCGGCTGATGTACGCGCGGCGGGCCTGCCCGGCCATCTCGCCGCGCGACTGGAGGCCGGTTTGTGAAGCTGATGGAGCCCGGCACCGTGATCGACGGATTTGTCGTCGGCGAATGCCTGCATGCGGGCGGCATGGCGCATATCTACCAGGTCGGGTATGCCGACGCGTCCCAGGCCGCGCCTTTCCCCATGGCAATGAAGGTGCCGCGCATGACGGCCGGTGACGGCGCCGAAAACATCGTGGGCTTCGAGGTGGAACTGCAGTTGCTGTCGGCGCTGACCGGCCCGCATGTGCCGCGACTTGTGGCGGCGGGAGATCTCGAAAAGCTGCCCTATCTGGTGATGGAATACGTGCCCGGTCGCACCCTGCAGCAACTGCTGGACGACACAACAGGGCCGTTGCCCGCGCAGGAAATCGCCAGGCTGGGCGCCGCGCTGGCCCAGGCGGTGCACAGCCTGCACCTGCAGGATGCTTGCCACCTGGACTTGAAGCCGGCCAACGTGCTGATGCGCCCCGATGGCAGCGCGGTGTTGCTGGACTTCGGCCTGTCCTGCCACGCACATTACCCGGACCTGCTGGCCGAAGAACTGCGCCCCGCCGTGGGTTCCCCCGCCTGGATGGCGCCCGAGCAGGTGGTAGGCGTGCGCGGCGACCCGCGAAGCGACATCTTTGCCATTGGCGTGATGCTGTACGAGCTGGCCACGCGCGAACTGCCCTTTGGCAATCCGCAGACAGGGGGCGGCTTGCGGCAACGCCTGTGGATGGACCCGGTGCCGCCGCGCGTCTTGCGGCCGGAGGTGCCCGAATGGCTTCAGGAGGTGATCCTGCATTGCCTGCAAAGCGAAGCCGGCCGGCGCTATGCGTCGGCCGCGCACCTCGCCCTCGATCTTTCGGACCCGTCGCAGATCACCGTGACGGAGTTGGGGCTGCGCCTGCAAGCCACGGGCTTTTGGACACACTTCAAGCGATGGCTGGGTGCGGCGGGCAAGGCTTACCGCCCCAGCGCGCCGCCTTCGCGGCAGATTGACGCGGCGCCCATCGTCATGGTGGCAGTACCTTATCGCGACGTGAGCGATGCCACGCTGTATTCACTGAGGCGCGCCGTGACGCGGGTGCTCGGCACGGCACCCGGCGCGCGCCTGGCCTGCGTGACGGTGCTGGACTCCGCCACGGCGGGCAGCCAGGGCACCCAGGCGACTGAAACCACGGTGCACCGGCGCTACCTCGGCATGCTCAGGCAGTGGGCCCAGCCATTGAACCTGGACAGCCGGACGCTGTCTTTCCACGTCATCGAATCGGGTGACGTCGCGCAGGCCCTGCTGCACTATGCACAGGGCAACCAGGTGGGCATCATCGTCATGGGGGCGGCAACGCACGGCTTGCAGATGCAACGCCTGCTGGCGACGGTGCCGATCAAGGTCGCCATGGCGGCGCCCTGCACGGTGATTCTGGTCAAGCAGGCGTTGCCGTTTGAACGGCTGGCGGCTCAAGAGTCGGCCCAGGCTCCCGGACCGCTGGTTCCATTTCCAAATCAGGCGTGAATGCGAAGGTAGGCCGCAGGCGGATCAGGAAGCACCAAGAGTCATCAAGAGCCGGCCATCAGCTTGTGCACCAGGTCAGCTGTGGTGGATGCCCTGTACTTGCGCATCAGGCGGGCGCGGTAGATTTCGACGGTGCGGTGACTGATGACCAGCGCGCGGCCGATTTCCTTGGAGGTCAATCCGTCCATCAGGTGGGCGGCCACTTCACGTTCTCGGGCGGTGAGTTCTGCGGTCACGGGGCGGCGCGAACTCAGGTCTTCGAAAGTCCAGATGCCGGCCTCATGTGGCGCGCTGCGGTTGAGTGCGCGGCCGGTGACGTGGCACCAGAAGGTCTCGCCCTTGTTGCGGCCGTCCACGCGCTTCATGATGCGGTCGTCCGAGTACAGGCCCTTGGCATTCAGGATGGGAATCATGCGCGCGCCTACGCGCTCGTACTCTTCCACGCTAGGGTAGAGGATCAGGAAAGACTGGCCGACGAGCTGCTCGCGCGTGGCGCCGAACATCTCGCATAAATGCTGGTTGCAGTCCACAATCGAGCGGTTGCGGGACAGCACGAGTCCCACCGGCGCCAGGTCGAATGCGAGCTGGTAATCGACTTCCACGGTACTAACCTTTAGGGAAAACTACGTAACTTGATAAGTAGTATCGTAGTGGATTGCGTGGAACACAAGGAGATGATCTGTGAAGAAACTTTTTCCCTCCGCCGCGGAGGCCCTCAAAGGCGTGGTCAAGGACGGCCAGTTGCTGGCCGTTGGCGGCTTCGGCCTGTGCGGCATTCCCGAGGCGCTGATTGATGCGCTGCGCGACAGCCAGGTGAAAGACCTGACGGTGATCTCCAACAACGCGGGTGTTGACGGCTTCGGCCTGGGCAAGTTGCTGGAGACCCGGCAGATCAAAAAAATGATTTCGAGCTATGTTGGCGAGAACAAGGAGTTCGAGCGCCAGTACCTGGCCGGCGAACTGGAGCTGGAATTCACGCCCCAGGGCACGCTGGCCGAAAAGCTGCGCGCCGGCGGCGCCGGCATCCCGGCCTTTTTCACCAAGACCGGTGTGGGCACGCAGGTCGCCGAAGGCAAGGAGTTGCGGGAATTCGACGGTGAAACCTATGTGATGGAGCGCTCGCTGGTGCCCGACGTGGCCCTGGTCAAGGCGCATGTGGCCGACAAGTCCGGCAACCTGCGCTTTAACCTCACGGCGCGCAATTTCAACCCGGCCGCCGCGATGGCCGGCAAGGTCTGCATCGTCGAGGTGGAGAAGGTTGTTGAAACCGGCGAACTGGCGCCCGACGACATCCACCTGCCGGGCATTTATGTGCACCGCATCGTGCTCAATGCGAACCCGGAAAAACGAATCGAGAAGCGAACCATTACCGAGAAAGCAGGAGCCTGACATGCCTTGGACCCAAGACCAGATGGCGGCGCGCGCCGCCCAGGAACTCGAAGACGGTTTTTACGTGAACCTCGGCATCGGCATCCCGACCCTGGTGGCCAACTTCACCGGCGACAAGGAGGTGTGGCTGCAGTCGGAAAACGGCATGCTGGGCATAGGTCCCTTCCCGACCGAGGACAAGGTCGACGCCGACCTGATCAACGCGGGCAAACAGACCGTCACCACCATCAAGGGCTCGTCCATCTTCGGCAGCCACGACAGCTTCGCGATGATCCGCGGCGGCAAGATCAACCTGTCCATCCTGGGCGCCATGCAGGTCAGCGAAAAAGGCGACCTGGCCAACTGGATGATCCCGGGCAAGATGGTCAAGGGCATGGGCGGCGCGATGGACCTGGTGGCGGGCGTCAAGCGCGTCATCATCCTGATGGAACACGTCGCCAAAAAGAAGGACGGCACCGAGGACCTGAAGATACTGCCCAAGTGCACGCTGCCGCTCACGGGCGTGGGTGTGGTCGACCGCATCATCACCGACCTGGCCGTGATGGACGTCACGCCCCAGGGCCTCAAGGTCGTGGAGCTTGCGCCCGGCGTGACGCGCGAAGTGCTGCAGGCCAAGACCGGCGTTACGCTGATCTAACGCCGTAAAGCGCCCTGGAAGCGTTTAAAGCAAAAAGCCGCCGGCCTTTTCAGGCGGCTTTTTGTTTTTCCGGATTTCCTTGCAGATTTCCCCCGGGGCTTATCTGCCTCCGGGTTTCTTTTTTTCGGTAATTTTCACCTTTTCGGCGCTCTCCAGCGGATCGCGGTCGGTGGCCATGGCCCTGCGCCTGACGGACGCGGTCTTCTCCTGCTGCAGCTCGTCCCGGGCCAGGTTTTCGATCATGGCCAGCAGCACAGTGCGCGTCAGCTTGATGTGTTCAGGCGCTATGCCTTCGATGCTCACGTTGTTGGTCTCTTCGGCCAGGGGCACCAGCAGCTTCTTGAGCGCGCGGCCCTCGTCGCTGAGGTAGACGTACATGTTTTTCTTGTTGGTGGGCAACTGCCTGCGCTCGATGTAGCCCAGCGCCTCCATGGCTTTCATGGCGGTGAAGGTGGTGGGTTCCATGACGCCGGCGCGCTCGCTGAGCTCTTTTTGTGTCAGGCCGTCGGACTCCCAGAGGATGCGCAGGAAGGTCCAGTGGCCGAAAGGCACCCCGTGGCGCGCCAGCCGCACCTGCAGCGCGCGGTGAAAGGCGCGTGAGGCGTCGCGGATCAAATGCGCGAGACGGTCATTGGGCACGGCTTCACGCCAGTGGCGGATGATATTTTGGGTGTCGTTGCTCATGACCCCGCATTGTGACCGACTTGGTGGGGGGGCGTGCAATCCCGGCCGCTGCGCGCCGATTCCAGCAGCGCCAGGCAGACCGCCGTGGTGGCGCGGGCCCATTCCCCGCTGTGCAGCGCCGGCCTGTCATTCACCACCGCCGCATAGAGCTCGTCAATCACCTCCTGGCGAGGTACGGCCGGGGCGGGCAGGGCTTCCACGGTCTTTTCATGGTCGGCATAAATGGCGATTTCCGAAGGGCCGGGGCGCAGGTCGGCTTTTTCGCAGCTCACGACGATGTGGCCGAAATGCTGGTGCGCCAGGCCTGCGGGCAGGGCGCTGCCGGCGGTGTAGAGGTTGCCGCCGTAATTGCGGGCCGCCTTGAGCGCACTTTCCTCGGCGGGGCCGACCGCGCCCTGCAGGCGTTTGCGGGCCGCGCCGTAGTCGGCCGGGTTTTTGGCCTGGCCCATCTCACCGATATTCCCCAGCAGCTCGTCGGAATCGTAGTGGCCGTAGCCGCTGTAGGTGGCCGAGGCGAAAGCGCCGCCTTCAAAACCCAACAGGGCGCTGTAGGCACCCTCAGTGGGGCGTGCGGCATCCCATGCGCCGGTCAGGGCGCGCACGCTGCGCACCAGCCCACCGCCCAGCAGGCGCACGATGTCCATCTGGTGCGTGGCCTGGCTGTGTATCACGCCGCCGCCGGCCGCCGTGTCCAGCTCTTCGGGCCGGCGCGGGCGGTAGAGGAAATCGGTGAAGTTCAGCGCATGGATCATCTTGACCGCGCCGTAGCGGCCGCTGTCTATCAGTTCGCGCGTGCGGCGTATGGGTGTGTTGAAGCTGTGGCTGTGGCCCACGATGAGGTGAACGCCCGCACTGCGGGCCGCTTCGATCATGGCGCTGCATTCGTTCACCGTCAGGGCCATGGGTTTTTCCACCAGTACATGTTTGCCGAAGGAGGCGGCCAGGCGCACGTGTTCGGCATGGAAGTGGTGCGGCGAGGCGATGTAGAGCGCCTCCACCGCAGGGTTGGCGCACAGTGCCGCTATGGATTCGTAGCTGGGCGCACCGAAGTCTTTTTCAAACTGCGCACGGGCGGCGGCGATGGGGTCGGTCGCACCCACGAGTTTCACGCGGCCGTCATGCACAAAGGTTGGCAGCATCAGCGTGAAGGCCCGCCCCAGGCCGACGATGCCGAGTTTTAATGTCCGCTTTGTCTGCGTCTGTATCTGTGTCATAAGTCCAGTACCAGTTCCGGCGATTTTGCGCGCGAGACGCAGACCATGATGTGATCGGCTTTTTCGTCATCGGTCAGCACCATGTCGCGGTGCTCGGCCTCGCCGGCCAGCAGAACTGTCTTGCAGGTACCGCAGGTGCCGCTTTCGCAAGAGCTGGCCACACGCAGGCCGCTGCCGCGCAGGGCTTCCAGGATCGTCTGCTCCGCGCTGACCTCCACCGTCTTTCCGCTTTTGGCCAGGCGCACGCTGAAAGGTGTGTTTTCCGCATACACCGTGGCGTCAACGCCAAAGCTTTCGAAATGCACGGAGCCCGAAGGCCAGTGGCCCGACATGTCGGCCACGCTGTCCATCAGGCCCCGGGGGCCGCAGCAGTACACGTGGGCCGGGCCGGGCTTTTCCAACACCGGCCACAGGTCCAGCGCGTCGTCGATATTGCCGTTGTCGTGGTGTATCTGCACCTGGCCGGGGAATTCAGCCTGCAGCTCTTTGCTGAATGCCGTGCCGGCGGCGTCCCTCGTGCAGTAGTAGAGCTTGAAGCCGCCGGCCTTCGTGCGCTTGAGCTGCCGCATCATGGAGAGGATGGGCGTGATGCCTATGCCGCCCGCGATAAAAATAAAGTCGTTCGCATGTGCGGCGAGTTCGAAATTGTTGCGCGGCGCGCTGACGGGCAGCAACTGTCCCGGCTGCACTTCGTCGGCCATGCTGATCGAGCCGCCGCGGCCGCGCTCGTCGCGCTTCACCGCGATCTGCCAGGCGCCGGTGTCGGCCGGGTCGCTGCACAGCGAGTAGTTGCGGCGCACGCCGCTGGGCACCTCTACTGTCAGGTGGGAGCCGGCCGTGAAAGCGGGCAGGGGCGCGCCTTCAGGATGGTGTAGCTCGAACAGATAAATACCTTGCGCGACTTCCTCCTTGCGCGCTACCTTCAGCGTGAAGAAGTCGGGGTCGATGGCCGGATCCCTGGGGTTAACGCTCATTCTTGTCTCCACTAATTTTCTTGACAAATCACAAAACGACGATATTCTTAGTCATCTAAGAATAATCACCTTGCCCCGGATTTGCAAGCTGTTTTTAAACCTGTTTAACCTGTTGATTCAAGGCCGCTGTTCACGGGCCGTTACTGACGACATCACCGACCAGAAGGACATCCGCAATGTTGACTGCTGAGGAAAATGAACTGCTCTGCCGCGTGGAAGGCCAAGCCCCGATGGGGCAGCTGATGCGCCGGCACTGGACACCGGTGTGCCTGATCGAGGAGGTCAGCGAGCCCGACGGCACGCCCGTCAAGGCGCGTGTCTTCGGCGAAGACCTGGTGGTGTTTCGCGACACCAAGGGCCGCGTCGGCGTGATGGACGAATACTGCCCGCACCGCCGCGTCTCGCTGGTCTTCGGCCGCAACGAAGACTGCGGCCTGCGCTGCCTCTACCACGGCTGGAAGATGGATGTCGAAGGCAATGTGCTGGAGATGGTCTCCGAGCCCGCGGCCAGCGGCATGGCGCAAAAGGTCAAGCACCTGGCCTACCCGGTGAAAGAGTGGGGCGGTTTTGTCTGGGCCTATATGGGCCCCAAAGAAACCCAGCCCGAATTCGTGCCGCCCGCCTGGGCGCCCACGGCCGATGCCAGGGTCACCATCGCCAAGGCGCTGATCCCCTGCAACTGGGCGCAAATCCTTGAAGGCGCGATCGATTCGGCGCACAGCTCCAGCCTGCATTCGTCGGACATGGTGCCGGCACGCGTGGATGGCGCCGAGGCCACCGACACCAACTGGCTGCGCCCCTCCACCGACAAGGCGCCGCGCATGCAGGTGGAGCGCGGCGGCTACGGCTTTCGTTATGCGGCGATCCGCCGTCCCATCAAGAACGCGGCCGCCAACGACTACATACGCTCGACGGTGTTTGTCGCGCCGGCCACCGCGCTGATACCGCCCAACAACCTCTACAACGTGGCCAACATCAACGTGCCGATGGACGACACCAACACGGCGTTCTATTTCATCGCCTGGGGCCATCCTTCGCAAACGCCGGACACCGACACCTGGCGCAGATTCCTGGGCCAGCAGATCGGGATCGACCTGGACACCAACTATGCGCCGCTGCGCAACCGCGGCAACAACTTCTGGCAGGACCGCGAGGCCATGAAGGCCGGAAATTTCACCGGCATCACCGGGTTCCCGAACCAGGACATCGCGATGTGGGTCACCATGGGGCCGATTGCCGACCGCACGCACGAGCGCCTCGGCGCCAGCGACATGGCGGTGGTGGAGTTCCGCAAGCAGATGCTGGAGGCGGTGCGCGCCTTCCAGGCCGGCGGGGCCGCCATAGGCACGGGCGATTTGCGCATCCCCGCCAGCGTGGTCGCCTTCCAGGCCATCGTGCCCAAGACCACCGACTGGCGCGCCTACCAGGCCTCTTATGTCTGGGACACACGCGAGCCCGCGCTGGAGCCGTCCTATTCGACATGAAGACCTGATGCTCTGAGCTTTCCTTTCCCGATTTCACTTTCCCGCCAAGCCAAGCCTATAAAACGACCAGGAGACAAATCCCATGAGTTCAACGACCATGAGTTCCATGAAGATCCACCGCCGCCGTGTGCTGGCCAGCCTGATGCTGGCCATGGGCATGCTGCTGCCCCAGTTCGCAAATGCCCAGGGCGCCTACCCGAACCACCCCATCAAGTTCGTCGTGCCCTATGCGGCCGGCGGCTTGCCCGACACGGTGGCGCGCATCTATGCGCAGCGCCTGGGCGACAAACTGGGCCAGGCGGTGGTGGTCGACAACCGACCAGGCGCCAACGGCGTGGTCGCCGCGCAGGCGCTGGCCACGGCGCCCAAGGACGGCTACACCTTTCTGGTGACCGACGGCTCCATGTTCTCCATCAACCCCGCCATCTACAAAAACCTGGGCTATGACTACAAGCGCGACTTCATGCCGGTCTCGCTCGCGGCGCGCGCGCCGCTGTACCTTGCGGTGCACCCCAAGGTGCCGGCCAACACGCTGCAGGAATTCATCGCGCTGGCCAAGGCCAAGCCCGGCACGCTGAACTATGGGTCTTCCGGCATCGGCAGCACCCACCACCTGACCATGGAGGCGCTGAAAGCCGCGCTGGGCCTGCAGCTCACGCATGTGCCTTTCAAGGGGACGGGGCAGTCCGTGCCCGCGCTGATTGGCGGCCAGGTCGATGTGCTGTTTTCAGCCTTGCCGTCGCTGGTGGGCTTTGTGAAGGGTGGGCAAGTCAAGCTGCTGGCCACCAACTCCGCCCAGCGCTCGGCCCAGGAACCCAATGTGCCGGCCATCGCCGAAATCATTCCGGGTTTTGACTTTGCGCCCATCGTGGGCGTGCTGGCCGCCACCGGCACACCGGCCGGCGCCATTGAACGCATCAGCGCGGAAATGGCGCAGATTGCCAGGATGCCGGACGTCGTCGCCACGCTCAACAACGCCGGCATAGAGCCCATAGGCAGCAGCCCGGCCGATTACGGCAAAGCCATCCTCGGCGAGAACGAACGCCTGAGCAAAGCCATCGCCGCTTCAGGCATCAAACCAGAGTAATCCCCTCTGAAATCTCTCTCAAGGAACACACCGCGACATGTCAAAACTGAAACTGAGCTTCGGCTGCTGGAACTACGACCGCACCCGCGCCCTGATGGACGGGAGCGTGCAGCCCGACGGCATCGATTTGAACTACCTCAACATGCCGGTGGAAGAAACCTTCTTCCGCATGCTGCGGCACAAGGAGTTTGACGTCGCGGAAATGTCGCTTTCGTCGTACACCGTGTCCATGTTCAACGAGTCGCGGCCCTTTGTGGCGATCCCGGTTTTTCCCTCGCGCTTCTTCCGCCACTCCTGCATTTATGTGAATGCCGGCTCCGGCATCCGCGAAGCCAGGGACCTGATCGGCAAGCGCGTCGGCAACCCCGAGTACCAGATGACGGCGCCGGTGTGGATACGCGGCATTCTCTCCGACCACTACGGCGTGCCCGTCGACAGCGTGACCTACTTCACCGGCGGCGAGGAAGAGCCCGGTCGCCCCGAAAAAATCAAGCTCGATTTGCCGTCCAACATCAAGGTCGAGCGCATAGGCCCGGAGCAGACGCTGGCGCAGATGCTGCTCGACGGCGAGATTGACGCGCTCTACACCGCGCGCATGCCCTCAAGCTTTCTCAAAGGTGGCGGCAAGGTCAAGCGCCTGTTCGAAGACTACGAGCAGGTTGAGCGCAACTACTTCAAGGAAACCGGCATCTTCCCCATCATGCACACGGTGGCGATACGCCGCGACGTCTACGAGGCCAACCGCTGGGTGGCGCGCTCCATGATGAAGGCGCTCGAAGAGTCGCAGCGCCGCACCTATGAAGATCTTTACGAAACCGCGGCCCTCAAGGCCATGCTGCCCTGGCTGACCTCGCATGTGGAGCAGGTCAGGCGCGAGATGGGCGAAGATTTCTGGCCCTACGGCTTCGAGAAAAACCAGGCTACCTTGCAAACTTTTTTGCGCTACTCTTTTGAGCAGGGCCTGTCCAAACGCTTGCTCAAGCCCGAGGAGCTGTTCGCCCCCGAGTCGCTTGAGGCCTTCAAGATATAGGTGGCCCGCAAGCGCTGCCGTGCACGCAACAAGATGAGGCTGGATGTCTGACACCTACCTGGGCTACCTGCTTGCAAGCGGGGCCTTGCTGCTCTTCACGGCCTCCATCCTGATCACCAAAGCGGCCTCCAGCCGCCTGGACTTGGGCCTGGGCTTTCTGGTCGCGACCTCCACCAATGTTGTCTTTTCCGCGCTGGCCCTGCTGGTGCAATCGCAGCTTCGCAGCGACAGCCTGCAGTGGAACCTGCCGGCCTTCTGTATGTTCGCCGCGGCGGGTGGTTTTTCCACTTACCTGGGGCGCTGGTTTTTTTATGAGTCCGTGGTGCGCTTCGGGCCCGCCAAGGCCAGCATCTTCCAGATCAGCAGCCCGCTCTTCACGGCCATGATGGCCTGGCTGCTGCTGGGCGAGCGCCTGACCCTGCATGTGGCGCTGGGCATGGTCATGGCCATCGCCGGGCTGATCCTGGTGAGCTGCAAGCCGGATGCTTTCTCGCGTCGCAGCTCCGTCGCAGCGGTAGCGGCGGACGGCGAGCCCGCACCCGCCGCGGTCAAGCTGGAAAATTCCCGCGCCATGCAGCGCCTCATGCAGTCGGTACTGATACTGGGCATGGGCAGCTCGCTGGCCTATGCCATCGGCAACGTGCTGCGCGGAAGCGCCGTGCGCAGCTGGAACGAGCCCGTCCTGGGCGCCCTGATAGGCGCGACCTGCGGCCTGGTGCTGCAGCTGGCTTTCAGTGCCGATAAAAGCGGCATTGCTTCGCGTCTGCGCGCGGCAAGCCGCAGCGGCTTGGCGCTGTTTTCCACCATAGGTGTGACCACCATCGCGGCGCAAATGTGCGCCATCGGGGCCATGCGCTACATACCGCTGTCAGTCGCCACGCTGGTGACCTTGTGCACACCCATCCTGGTTTTCCCGCTCAGCCACCTGCTGTTCAAGAACCAGGACAGGATCACTGCGATCACCCTGGCCGGCAGCGGCTTGACCTTGCTCGGCATCGCCATCATCGTGATGCGTTAGGCCTGTTAGCCTCGATTTTGAGAAAAAACAGGATGAATTCTGGCGGCAAGCTTGCAAGCTGGCTCGCCTGAACAAAATGGTTCAGAAAGACAAAATGACTTTGCCGAAGTGTTTTCCCGAATGAAGGCGCTGAAGCGCCTGCGCGGCATTTGTCCAATGGGTGACGGAGTCAATCATCGGTTTTGTCTTCGTCGATGCCATTGCGCGGACCAGTTCCTGCAACATTCGTCGTGAACCGACCGGAATTCCTCGAACGGTCGCCTGCTTGCGAAAAATATCCAGGGGATTGATCCCCCCATCAACGCCTCCCAGATAGCCGATCACGTTAATTTGGCCTCCTGGGCGAATGGACTTCAGCGAGTGTTCGAAGCTTTGGGGGCCGCCGACCTCGATAACGTGATCGACACCCCGGCCGTTCGTCAGTTTGAGAACCTCAGCTGACCAGTTGGGATATTTCCTGTAATTGACTTTCCCCAATATGCCCGGCGTACTCAACTTCTCCAGCTTCTCATCGCTGCCGGAAGTAACCACGACCTGCGCACCCGCCATCTCGGCGAATTGCATGGCAAACAGGGACACCCCACCGGTTCCCTGCACCAGCACCACTTCACCTGGCTTGACTCCTCCGGAAGTGACAAGGGCATTCCACGCCGTGGATGCAGCGCAAGGAAGGCTCGCTGCCTCGATGTCGCTAATTTCCGGCGGCACGACCACAAGCCTGTCTTCGCTTGTCAGAAACTGCTCGCTCAAAACACCGTCTGAAGGTCCACCCAGCGGCGCTCCCGCGACACTCGCATCAAAGGATCCGTCGTGCCACCTTTCCCAAAACGCTACAACGGCCCGGTCGCCTTTTTTTACCCGCGTGACGTCTTTCCCTACCTCCATCACCTCGCCTACGCAGTCGGACATCGGCACGAGCGGCCGCTTGAAAGGCGTGTGATAGGAGCCCAGCACTATTTCAACGTCGCGGTAATTCAGCCCGACCGCCCTGACGCGCAAAAGAACTTGCCGAGGCCCTGGCAGGGGAGCTTCCCGGCTGATCAACTTCAGTCCGTCAAAGCCATTCTTTTCGATCACGATGGATTTCATGCTTTCCTCATGTTGGTTTTGTCTGGTGGATGCACTATCCTTCAGTGGAAAACATTAATCAAATTGATTATTTTGATAATTTATATTCTGAAAGTGCATGATGCTCGCTGAGTTAAAAGCGCTTGTTCTTCTGGCTGAGACAGGCTCCATTCAAGCGGTCGCGGATCGCATTCCATTGACGCAGCCAGCTGTCACACGGCAGTTGCAACGCCTGGAAGAAGTGCTCGGTACCACGCTGCTGGATCGTCGCGCAAAGCCGGCGCGTCTCACCCCCACTGGTCTGGCTGTGTTGGGGCACGCCAAAAAGGTTCTTGCCGCTTTTGAGGAACTGAAGAACGCAGCCGCTACAGACGCAACGCCAACCGGTGATTTCAGGGTTGGAATAGCCCATGCCCTGGCTGAACCCGGCGTTGTCAACAGCCTTCAATATCTGAAGCAAAATTTTCCAGGTCTGAACCTGCAACTGACTGCGGGATGGACAAACGAACTCATTCCAAAAGTGGACAAAGGCGAGCTGGACGCCGCCCTTGTCATGGTGGCAGGAGCGAGGGACCAGTTGGCTTTGTTGCCCGGTCCGGTATTGGCCCACGACGACCTTGTCTTTCTTGCCTCCCGCGACCTGGCTCTGCCAAGAACCCCCTCCCTTGGCGAGTTAAATCAGTTCGGCTGGATTCTCACACCAGATACCCTTTGCGGATCACGTGCCTCATTACGCGGCGCGGTAGAAAAGGATGGCTCGCAATTCCGTATCTCCGCAGAGGTCCACGACATGGCCCTCCAGGCATCGCTGATCGAAAGAGGCCTGGGTATCGGAATGCTTCCTAAACGCAAGGCAGGAAGTTTGAAGCGATCCGGCTTACGCGCCATCAGCGTGCGCGGCCTGGACTTGCATATGCGGATCGCACTCATCAGGGCGCCATATCTGGGCAGACTTCAAGCTGCTGCAGACCGCCTGCAAGAAAACCTGGCGATTGAACTTCGCCGAAATCCGGGCCGTTAGAACCTTAATTCCGCTGACCGATTGCGCTCTTATCTGGCCTCAAGGCCCTCAAAGCATGTGCTAAGTACGAAAGCGATGATTTCATCGTTGGTGTAGAGGTCGCCCATTTTCAGGAATTCCAGAACCGGATCGCAGGCGCGCGCGTACAGGGTGTATAGCACCGCGATGGGCGGGAGCTTTGGGTTCAATGCGCCAAGCGCCTGCGCTGCCTCTATCCAGGCGCCCAGGCGGTCGCTTACGTCCATGAGCCCGTCCATGTAGTCCTTGTTGCCCATCAGCGCGGTGCGCAGGCTGGAGTTCTGGCTGGGCAGCGAGGGCATCTCTCCCGCCAGCTTGAGGCCCATGGTCCACGCCACTACCTGGCGCAGCTTGTCCACAGCAGGCAAGTCCGGCTGCAATGCATCCAGGAAGCCCTGCGCCCGGCGCATGACCGAGACCATGGCCGCTGCCGCCAAGTCCTCCTTGCTGGGGAAATGCTTGTAAAGGCTGGCTTTGGCAATACCCACGTCGGCGGCCACCTCGTCCACCGTCATGGCTTCAAAGCCTTTTTCAGCGAGCAACCGGTTGACCGACTGGATGATCGCGTCTTCACGCGCCAACAACATTTGTGCCTTGAAGGAGATTTTCGCTGTGCCGGTACTGCTCATAGCTTGAGTTTAGCCGTTTTGGTTTTAAAAAAGAATGTAATGATAGTATTATTACTGTATATTTTTAATAAATACTGATCAGTATAAATTTGGTCCAGACAATTCAAGGAGTAGGGGTGCCGATCAAAGTAGCCATCGTGGGTTCGGGCATTTCAGGCCTGGCGGCCGTCCATGCCCTTCAAGGCAAGGCGGACATCACCTTGCTGGAGGCGGGCGCTCGTTTCGGCGGCCATACGCACACCGTCGACGTGACGCTTCCCACCCCGCGTGGCGAGCTCACTCACGGTGTAGATACAGGCTTTCTTGTTCTGAACGAGCGCACCTATCCGCAGCTGATCGAACTGCTGGGCGAATTGAACGTGGCTACAGCCAAATCCGACATGTCTTTTTCGGTGCGAGCCCATGATCTCCGTGAGCGAGTCGTGGAATGGAGCGGCTCGAGCCTGAACACCGTATTCGCGCAGCGCGGCAATCTGCTTAACCCGCGGTTCTGGGGCATGTTGCGCGACCTGCTGCGCTTTAACGCGCTGGCAACCCGCATGGCCCAAAGCGGCACCGAGGTGCAGCTGCGACAGCCGCTGGGTGAATTTTTGAGCAAGCATGGCTTCGGCGCCGCATTCTGCGACTGGTACTTCCTGCCCATGATGGCCTGCATATGGAGTTGCCCCACCGAGCAGATGTTGCGGTTCCCGGTCTCGACCATGGTTCGCTTTTGCCACAACCACGGCCTGCTGCAAATCACGGGGCGGCCGCAATGGTGGACCGTGCGGGGCGGCGCCCGGCACTATGTGGAAAAAATCACCGCTGGAGTTGCCGACAAGCGGCTGAACACCCCCGTGCACCGGATCGAATGCCTGCCTGCCACGTCCAGCGACAAAGGCGGCGTGCGCATTCACACCGCCGCGGGCATTGAACGGTTTGACAAAGTCATCATCGCCACCCACTCCGACCAGGCCCTGCAAATGCTGGCCGATCAGACGGCGCAGGAGCGCGAAACCCTGGGCGCTATCCACTACCAACCCAACAAGGCCGTGCTGCACACGGATGCCTCGGTGTTGCCGGTGCGCAAGGCGGCATGGGCTGCGTGGAACTATGAGCGGGCGGCAACACCTGGGCAAGAGGGCGCGAGGGTGTGCCTGCATTACCTGATCAACCGCCTGCAGCCCTTGCCCTGGGCGCAGCCGGTGATCGTGTCGCTGAACCCGGTGCGGCCCATCGCGCAAGACAAAATCATCGGCGAGTACGACTACGCCCACCCGGTGTTTGACTCGGCCGCGGTCGCCGCGCAAAAGCGCATGCCGGCGCTGCAGGGCAAAAACCACCGTTACTTCGCCGGCGCGTGGATGGGTTACGGTTTTCATGAAGACGGCCTTAAAGCCGGGCTGGCCGCTGCGGCCCAGTTGCTGGCGGATGCATGAGCCAGTCTGTGCCGCTCATAGGTTTCGGCCAGGTGCGGCACCGCCGGTTGCGCCCGCGGCCGCACGCCTTTGCCTACCCGACTTACTTCCTGATGCTGCCGCTGCGCAGTTTGCAAAAGCAGGCGCCGCAGCCTGGGCAATGGCACATCAACCGCGGCGGCCCGTTGAGTTTTTTCGAGACCGACCATGGGGATGGCCGCCCGCCTGAGCAAGGCGGCGCTATTGCGTGGCTGGATGAACTGCTGCGGCGTGAAGGTATTCACGATGCGACGGGCGAGGCCTGGCTGCACACCTACCCGCGCGTGCTGGGCTACACATTCAAGCCGGTGAGCTTCTGGTACTGCCATCGCGCCGCGGATGACCAGCAGGGGGCTCTGCGTGCCATTGTGGTGGAGGTGAACAACACCTTCGGCGAACGGCACTGCTATGTGCTGGACCATCCCCGCTACGGGGTGGAACAACGCGCGGACAAGGTCTTTCACGTGTCCCCCTTCAACCCGGTGCAGGGCCACTACCGCTTTCGCTTCATGCGCAGCGAACAGGTCGAACGGGTGCGCACGGTGGCTCGTGTGGATTTTTACGATGAGGCCGTTGCCGGTACCCCCGTACTGCAAACCAGTGTGAGCGGCACGCTACAGCCCATAGTGCCTGCCGTGCTGCGCGAGGCAATGTGGCGCTACCCCGCGATGACGCTGGGCGTGGTGCTGCACATCCATGCCCAGGCGCTGCGCCTCTGGCTGAAAAAAATCCCCTTCTTTCGAAAACCAGCCCCGCCGCAATCCTTTGTCTCGCGCTAGATAGCCGCGCCCTACGCCCCATTTCAGGAGTCCAATATGAATGCCGTTACCCGCGTCGCCCCAAGCCTGGGCTTGCCAGAGGATATGCCCGCCGCGGCTCGAAGCGCACTGCGCCTGCTTCAAAACTTGCGCCATGGCGCATTGACCCTGCACCTGCCGGACGGCTCGCAGCACCGCTTTGGCGAGCACCCGCAGCAGAACACCTCGCCCGTACCCGGGCACCCCGGTGCCAGCATGATCCTGCACAACTGGAACGTGTTTGGCGCCTCCCTCAAGTCCGGCGACATCGGCTTTGCCGAGAGCTACATCGCCGGGGACTGGAGCACGCCCAATCTGACCGAGCTGCTCAAAATATTCTCCGCCAACCGCCGGGCGCTCGATGCCATGATCTTCGGCACATGGTTTGGGCGGCTGGTGTACCGCGCCAGGCACCTGCTGCACCACAACAGCCGCACCAACAGCCGCAAGAACATTCAGGCTCACTACGATCTGGGCAACGCGTTTTACCGGCTGTGGCTGGACGAGACCATGAACTACTCCAGCGCCTGGTTCGAAGGCGATTTGTCGCGCCCCTTGCTGCAAGCGCAAAACGCCAAGGTGCGCCGCGCCTTGGACATGGCCGGTGTGAAACCCGGTGACCGCGTGCTCGAAATCGGCTGCGGCTGGGGCGCGCTCGCCGAGCAGGCCGCCGTCAATCGGGGCGCAGCCGTGGTGGGTGTGACGCTCAGCACCGAGCAACTGGCGTATGCCAATGAGCGCCTGCAACGCCTGGGCGTGAGCACCGGTGCGGGCGGGCGGGCCGACTTGCGCCTGCAGGACTACCGCGACATCCCGGATGCGCCGTTCGACGCGATTTGTTCCATTGAGATGGTGGAAGCGGTGGGCCAGGCTTATTGGCCAACCTACTTTGCCGCCGTGAGCCGGTTGCTCAAGCCCGGTGGGTGTGCCTGCCTGCAAAGCATCGTGATCGACGATGCCTTGTTTGACCGCTATGCCCGGTCGACCGACTTTATCCAGCAGTACATCTTCCCCGGTGGTTGCCTGCCCTGCCCACGGGAGTTTCGCCGGCAGGCGCAGGCCGCAGGTCTTGAAGTGGTGGACGAATTCGCATTCGGCCCTGACTATGCGGAGACGCTGCGCCGCTGGCGGGATGCTTTCACGGCACGCAAGGCCGAGGTGGCGGCGCTTGGCTTTGACGAACGTTTTATGCGTATCTGGGAGTTTTACCTCGCCTATTGCGAAGCGGCTTTCGACACGGGCGACATCAACCTGATGCAGTACACCCTGCGCAAGCCGGCTGCGCTGCCATCATGAAAAACGCGCTTGCTCGCGTGGTAGCGGCCGTTTTCGGCTGCCTCCTGTGCAGCCTGAACATTCAGGCCCAGGCCTTGCCGCCGGAGTTGCGGCCGGTCCTGCCGGTGGCTGCCCTGTCGGGCCGGGCTGCATTCAAATTCTGGGGCTTTGATGTCTACCAGGCCACCCTCTGGGTCGCCCCTGGGTTTAACGGCTCGGCCTATGAGCAAAGCACTTTTGCGCTTGAGCTGTCTTACCTGCGTGACTTCAAGGGGGCGGACATTGCCAGGCGATCCATTGCGGAGATGCGACGCCAGGCGAGCATTACCCCCATGACCCCGGCGCAGGAAACGGCCTGGGAAAACCAGATGCGTGCGCTGTTCCCCGATGTCAGCGCCGGCGATCGCATCACCGGAGTGAACCAGCCCGCCACGGGCGCGGTGTTCTGGAGCAATGGCCGCTTGCTCGGCGAGGTGCGCGACCCGCTGTTTGCCAAACTCTTTTTCGGCATCTGGCTGTCACCGCAAACCTCTGAGCCGCAGCTGCGCCGCGCGCTGCTGGCGCAGGAAAAATCACAGGCCCCGGCGGCCGCCGCACCATGAATCTCCGCACGGCAGTCCAAACCGAAACGACACCCCACGCCTGGAGCGTGAGTGACGGTCTGCGCTACGGCCTGCTGGGTCTGCCCCTGGCGTTTTGTGCTCTGCCGCTTTATGTATTGATGCCCAATCTGTATGCGCGCCATTGGGGGGTGTCGCTGGCGGCTTTGGGCGCCGTGCTGCTGGGCGCACGCCTGCTCGATGCGGTCATTGATCCGCTGCTGGGCCGTTTATGCGATCGCTTGTATGCCGCCTCGCTGCGCGCGGTGCTGGCGATGGGTGCGGTAGCGGCCGCCGTGCTGGCCGTGGGATTTTCCTTTTTGTTTGTGCCGCTGGTGAGTGAACCCGGGGCCTTGCTTTGGTGGGCAGGGTTCTGGCTGGTGGTGACCTATGCGGCCTACAGCGCCTTGTCGGTCGCGCACCAGTCCTGGGGCGCCATGCTCGGCGGTGACGCGCTCTACCGCAGCCGCGTGGTGGCCTGGCGCGAAGGGCTGGGCCTGGCCGGGGTGCTGCTCGCGACGGTCACTCCCGTGCTCCTGGGCCTGCCCGCCATGCTGGCTCTGCTGTTCTTCGGTCTGGCAGGGGGCTGGTGGGCCTGGCGCGCAGCGCCTCAGC
>Ga0209676_1001274_pt1 | contig 26111 bp, 21 predicted proteins | sample AraplaCvi_mLB_r2_FD_184282 | JGI IMG/M metagenome (GOLD analysis project Ga0209676, IMG submission 184282) | Arabidopsis root microbial communities from North Carolina, USA - plate scrape MF_Cvi_mLB_r2 (SPAdes) (version 2) | ecosystem: Host-associated > Plants > Roots > Endosphere | place: USA... | reverse complement strand
ACGTCGGTGAAGGTGCCGCCCCGGTCGATCCAGAACCGCCAGCCGTCCACGCCTTCGCTCATTCCGCTGCTCCGACTCATGACCCACCATAGCCAAACGCGGGGTCGGGGGGCGACCACCCAAGGGTTTCTGCCGATTGCCGCCTTCAGGGCCGAAACCGAGACTTCGGGCCTCGATCCAATGGAGGTCCGCCGTGGAAGTCCTCAAGCAACTGATCCCCATCCTGCTCACCGTCAGCCTGGCGGGACTGGTCCTTACCGTGGGCCTGAACTCGGTGAAGGGCGACCTGGTCTACGTCCTCAAGCGGCCTGGCCTGCTGTCGCGCGCTGTCCTGGCGATCATGATCATTCCGCCGATCGCCGCCGGCCTGCTGGTCTGGCTCCTGCCGGTCAGCCCTGCGGTGAAGGCCGGGATCATGCTGATGGCGGTGGCGCCCGTGCCGCCCTTGGTCCCCGGCCAGGAGCTCGGCCTCGGCGCGCGCAAGGCCTATGCCTACGGGGTCTATGTAGCCATGGCCCTGCTGACCATCGTCTCGGTGCCGCTGGTTTTCAACCTGGCCGCCCACCTGTTCGGCCGGGACGACACCGTCTCGGTGGCGACCATCGCCGGGACCGTGCTGACGGGAGTGCTCATTCCCCTGGCCGTCGGCATGGCGATCCGGATGGCGGCGCCGGCCTTCGCGGCCAAGGCGGCGGGCTGGGTCTACAAGCTCAGCATGCTTCTGGTCGTGGTGGCCTTCGTGCCGATCATCATCAAGATCTGGCCGGCGATGCAGCAACTGTTCGGCAACGGCACGGTGCTGGCGATGGCAGTGGTGGTGGCGATCTGTCTGCTGGCCGGACATCTGCTGGGTGGGCCGGACCGGGTGGATCGCGGGACCCTGGCGGTGGCCAGTTCGGTGCGTCACCCCGGGATCGCCATGGCCCTGGCCAGCGCCAACTTCACCGACCCTCACGTGACGGCGGCGGTGCTGCTGTTCCTGCTGGTCGGACTTCTGGTGGGGACGGCCTACAAGCTGTGGTTCAAGCGGAGCGCGCCGGGGCGGACCGCCGCCCCGGCCGCCTGAGCCGCCTCAGAAGGTGATCGCGGTGCCGATCAGCGGGCCGTACTGCTTCACGTCGAAGACGAAGCCGTCGTTGTCGTAGTCGATCGAATAGTACCGGTAGCCCAGGGTCAGGGCGACGCGCTCGTTAAAGCGGTAGTTGATCGCCGCCATGGCCTGCCAGGTCAGGTCGGACGAGACCCCGAAGCCGCCCACGTCGCCATAGCCGATCAGGGCCCAGCGCGGGCTGACCTGGGCCACCGCGCGCAGGCCGACGACGGGATCGACCCAGATCTGGTCGTCGTTGGCCTTCACCTCGCTGCCGTCCGGCCGCATCAGCCGCACGTCGTTGTCGGCCCAGTTGATCCGCGCGCCGGCCAGCACGTCGATGGTGCTGCCGCTCAGCGCGTTGTCCACCACGCGGTACGAGACGGCGAGGGTGCTCATCACCGATTTTGAATCCAGCCCGGCGGAATCGAACTGGGGCGTGGGATTGGCCAATTCGGCGCTGGTCCCGGTGTCTACATAGCTGATGTCGCCGGCGATGGCCCACTGGCCGCGCCGGACTTCAAAGGACGAGGCCAGGCCCAGCTGCAGTTCGTCCCAGATGTCGCTGAAGCTGGACTCCGTCTCGACCGGAGGCAGGCCCGCGACGGGCGCGACTGTGCCGTCCATGGCGGGCGCCCAGAAATAGGGCGTGATGGTCACCTGGACGTCCTGGGCCATCGCGGGAGCCGCGATCAGCAGGGCGGCCGTCGTGGCGGGGATCAGCAGGGCTTTCATGGCGGGACCTTTCTTCGCGGAAGAGACGGTCCGAGTATTCCGAAGGCCTCCGGGAGCGCCCATCGGGCGAAACCCCGAGGGGCCGGGCCGACCGTCCTATTCGGGGAACAGGAAGGTCGCGGTCGCCCGCACGCCCCAGTCGGGAGAGTCCCCTTCATCGACCAGGTAGATCTTGGCCCCGATGCCGAACTGCACCCGCTGTCCGCCCAGATTGTAGAGCTGCGACACCGACAGGTTCATCGGCACGTTCCAGGTCTTGTGCTCCCAGTCGTAGCTGGCCTCCAGGTTGGCGCCGTAGGTCGTCGCCGAGCTGGTGGTGTAGCTGTAGAAGGGCTGGACGAAGGTGGTGCTGACCTCGTCGCGCTTGTCGTTGCCGGCGTAGGACCACAGGTGATTGGCCAGCACCCCGTAGGTCGACTTGCCGTCCTGCTTGAGCACCAGCCCCGTCGGCCCGGCCGCCCATTGCTGCGTGCCCAGTTCGTCGGTCCCGATCGGCCACAGGAAGGCGGGGCCGATGGCCCAGGTGAGGCCGTTGTGCGGGGTGCTGGGCGAGAAGAAGAAGCTCTGGGTGACGTCGGAAACGCCGTAGGCGTCATCCACCCCCGGAGCCACCGGCTGCTGGTAGACCAGCGGCAGGATGGTGCGGACGATCAGGTTCCAGTCGTCGTTCAGCTTAACCGGAATGACGGGCTGGATATTCAGCGTCACCCGCTCGCCGTCCGAGGGTCCGTAGCAGCAGTCGTAGTTCCACTGGAACGGCACGCTGATCATGCTGGAGACGGGATTGGACAGCTTCTTGGCCAGGTCCTCGTCACTGTCCTGCGCGGCGGCGGAGACCGGGACGGCCAAGGCGACGAGCGCCATCGCGCTGAAGAGAGAGCGGGGCGTACGCATCGTTCGTCTCCGGTTCAGTGCGGCTGATCGACAACGACGTAGACGACCGTGTCGCCCTGGTACTGCGGCGCGTAATAGACGCCTCCGCAGTAATAATACGACGTCATGTAGGGTGAGCAGCTGGGCGGCAGGCTGTAGATCATCGAGCCCACCACGGCCGAGGTCACCGCCGCGGCCGCGCCGAAGGCGACGCCCCTGGCGACGGGGTGATAGTCGTCATCCCAGTCCCAGCCGTGGTCGTGGTCATCGACGTTGATGTTGACGTCGTTGCCGATGTTCACGTTGCCGGTATTGATCCGGTTGCCGCTGTTGCGGGCCGTCCGGTTGTCATTGTTGCGCGCCGTGCGGTTGCCGCTGGCGTTGCGGTTGACGTCACGGGAGACGCCACCGCCGCCGGCGCCGGGACGCGCGCCCGCACCGCCGCCCCCGCCGTGATGGCCGACGCTGGTGCGGCCGGCGCCGCGGATCTGGGCTTCGGCGTCGATCACCGGGACAGCTGTGAAGACGGCGACGCCCAGGGTCAGGGCGAGCAGACTGGCTTTCGAACGGAACATCGGAAAATCCTCACTGACCGGCGACGGGGATGGCGGTGTCGTTCGCGCCGGGGACGAAGGCGAAGGTGCGGGCGCTGAAGGACGGGCTGACATCCCAACGAAGGCGCGCCGTGAACTCGGGCAAGGTCGGATCGGATCGGTCCACGATCACGATCTTGCGCGGCAGGGGCTGGTCGCCCTGCTGGATCCAGATCTGCCAGTCGATGTCGCCCTCGCGGAAGGCGTACTGGTCGGTCTGGACCCCATCAATTGTGACCTCGCCGATGTGGTTGGCCGCCTGCAGATCGTGGGGCAGGGCGTTCGGATCGCCCCAGCTGAACAGGTCCTGCAGCGGCAGGGTCAGGCCGTAGCGATCCTCGGCGACCGCCAGCACCTCGCGAATCGTCGGCGGTGCGGCGACGGTGGCGTAGTAGCCGCGTCGCGGCGCGTGAATGGTCAGCTGGGCGCCGTCGTAGATGAAGCGGCGCTCCTTGCGGTCGGTCCGCATGTCGATGACGAAGCCGTCGGGCCGGCGCACCTGATAGGTGGTCACGCCGTCCAGATCGATCTTCTCATCCGCCTCGGTCACCAGGTCGAGGCTGCTCTCCGAGACGACCTCGAACCGTTGGAGCGTACCGAGATAGGCGCCCATGCGCTGCAGGGCCGCGAGAGCCTCGGGCGCCACGGCGACCGGAGCGGCGGCGGGCGGGGCATAGGGAGTCTGGCTCCAGGCCGGGACGCCGATCGCCAGCACGGCCCCGAAGGCCAGGAGAGGGACTGACTTATGCATGGCCGGGCCTCTCACTGACCGCTGGGGGGCGTATTGCCCGGCAGGGTCTTGATCATGTCGGCGGCGATGGCGTTCAGCCGGGTCTGGTCGGCGTCGCCGCTGTCGACCCGCTGTTGCGAGGTGGCGCGCCAGGCCAGCTGGCCCGAGGAGCGGTCGACCAGATCGAAGATCACCGTGCCCTCGGTGTAGTTGATCGTGTCCACGTCCAGCGTCGGGGCGCCGTAGAAGCCCCAGCCGCCGACGCAGCCGCGGAAGCCGCAGGCGACGGCGGGCGGCGGCCCCATGTTGTCGGCGCGCACCTCCTGACGATTGTCCAGGCCGACGTAGTAGGAGACCAGCAGGGTCGCCTGCGACGGGCTGGAGACCTTGCGGTAGCCCTTGGCGGCCAGGGCGCTGTCGAAGGCGGAGACGATGCGCTGCTGGATGATGTCGTTGGCTACCCGAGGGTCGGTGGTCCGCTGGCTGCCGCTGGTGATCGGGGCCCAGGCGTAGGTCGAGCCCGGGCTGACCGAGGCGGTGTTGGACTGAAGGACCGAAACGTCGCCGGCGGGCGAGGCGCAGGCTGCGAGGCCGAGGACCGACAGCGCGGCGACCGCGGCGGCGTTACGGGCGAGGGAGATGAACATGCGACGGCTCCTTGGCTGGATATGTCCGGATGTTCGGCCTCGGGAAGGCGGGCGGTAATCGGGTGAAGACCTGAGCGGGGTCCCGGTCCTGACCCCCGGTCCCGGGGTGGGTGATCGGGCGTCAGGGCAGAGGGCGGGCCGCCTCGGGTCATCGCCCGATGGGGCCGCCGCCCCATCGGACCCAAGCTGGGGGTCAATCCCGGAGGCGCAGATGAGGTTCGACCCGATCCCCCGATGCCGGCCCGCCACGCTTTCCCTGCTGGCCGGCCTGACCGCGACGCTGACCCTGGGCTTGGGCGCGGCCCCGGTGATGGCCCAGGTCTATGCGCCGCCCCCGCCGCCAGAGCCGGTCCAGCCGCCGCCCGTGACGCCGGCGCCCGACGTCCCGGCCGAGCCGGAGTCGGCCATGCCTCACGACTTCAGCTTTGTCGTCATGCCGATCCCCATCTCCGACCCCGCCATCGGAGACGGCCTCGCCCTGGGGGGCGGCGTTTTCTACAAGGCCGGAGGCTCTGAGCGGCCGTGGGTAACCGGTGCGGGCGGACTGTACACCGACAACGGCAGCTGGTCCGCCATGCTCTTTCAGAAGGCCTACATCGGCGCGGACCGGTTCCGGCTGGTGGGCGCCCTTGGGGTCGGCGAGTTCAACGTCGACTTTTACGGCATCGGTCCCGACGCCGGCAGCCGCGGGGTCTCGGTCCCGATCACCCAGGACGCGGGCTTCGGCGTCGTCCAGGGGCTGATGCGGGTCGCGCCCCACACCTATGTCGGCCTGCAGTACCGGCTGATCGACATGTCGACGACGCTGGACATCGACCCGCCGCCTTTCCCGGACATGGACCTGCCGCCGCTGGAGCTAGACAGCCGGACCTCGGCCCTGGGCCTGTCGGGCGAGTTCGATACGCGAGACAACGAGTACCAGCCCAACAGCGGCCTCTACGCCACTGGGGTCTGGCTGGTGGCCGATGAGGCCTTCGGCAGCGACCACGACTACTCCCGGGTCGAGCTGAAGCTGAACGGCTACACCCGCACCAACGATCACACCGTCTGGGCCTGGCGGGCCTCGACCTGCTGGGCAGGGGACGACGCGCCCTTCTACGACATCTGCAATTTCGGCAGCCAGGCGGATCTGCGCGGCTATGTGCAGGGCCAGTATCGCGATCACACCATGTTCGCGATCCAGACCGAGTACCGGCGCAATTTCGGCGGGCGGTTCGGCGTGGTGGTGTTCGCCGGCGTGGGCGCCGTGGCCCCGGAGTTCGGCGAGATCGGCAGCGACGAACTTCTGCCCGCGGGCGGGGTGGGCGTCCGCTATCTGGCGTCCCGCAAATACGGGGTGAACGTCGGCATCGACTACGCCTGGGGCGAGGATTCTCAAGCGCTGTATTTCCGGGTCGGCGAGGCCTTCTGACGATCAGGCGGCCTTGGAGCGGCTTTCCGGCGGGAACACATGGGCCCAGTCGCGGGCGATGCTGACGCAGCGCAGTCCGTAGGCGTCGGCATGGTCCAGCGCCTCGACCAGAGGGCTGAGGCGGAAGTCGCGGTCATAGGCGAACTCCCGGTCCGCGTCGTCGTGGTGCAGCAGCAGGGCCAGCCGCCGACCGGGGCCGGACAGGGTGTAGCGCATCATGGCCAGGTCCCCGTCCGAATTGCCGAAGGCCAGGATCGGGCGCCGGCCGATGTGCAGGCCGATGTTCTCCACCTTGACCTCCCGGTCGTCGAAGCTGTCCAGCTGGGCCAGCTTGAACAGGTTCAGCCGGCCGCCGGATTCCTGGACCTGGGTGCGGACGGTGCTGCCGATGACCTGGGCGGGCGGGACGCCGTAGCGGCCCTCGGCGAAGGTGCGGATGAAGTCGGCGCCGCCGCCCGAAACAATCCAGGTCTGGAAGCCGTGGGATCGCAGGTGGTCCAGCAGCTCCAGCTGGGGTTGATAGACCAGATCCAGATAGCGACGGCCCAGCTTGGGATGCCGGGCCTCGGCGAGCCAGTCGGTGGCGGTCTCGCGGAAGGCGTCCAGGGTCATGCCGGCGTGGACAGAGAAGGCGACCTCGAACACCCCTTTCTTGCCGAGGGCGTGGATGGTCGCGAGGTCGTGGTCGAGAAAGGCCTTGTAGGGCTGGCGGTCCGCGAGGGTGGGATTGGCCCGGACAAGCGCCTTGAGGCGGTCCTGGCAGAAGGCGACCTGGACCTGCACCGGCTGTTCGCACCAGAGGGTGCCGTCATTGTCGAAGACGGCGATGCGCTCGGCCTCGGGGACAAAGGCTGGGCCCGGGGTAGAGACCGCCTCCACGAACTCGAGGATGGCGTTCCGGATCGCGCCGGAGCGCCAGGAGGGCAGGGGGCTGGTCATCGGTGGGCCTGCTTTCTGTGCTTCAGCCCACATTCACCATGACCCGCGTCCGGCGGGCATCGGGTGAGTTCCCCATGCCCGTTTCGAGGACGCCTTACAGCGCGTCGGAATTTTTGGAGTCGGGGACGAAATTAGAAGACTACAACTTCAACATAAAACCGCGCCGCGCGGGTGAGCGGGGCGGCGGCGAGGGATGGCGATGTCAAAGACCGGCCGCCCATCATAGGCGGCCGGTGCGTCGATTTTGGACGTAGGGGATCAGCCGCCGCTGGCCGGCTCGGACATCTTGGCCATGGCGTCGTCGATGGTGAAGCTGCCGGGCTTCTGGACCCGCGGGAAGTCCTTGAAGGTCTCGACGAACTTCGCCGCCGCGGTCTGCGCCGCGAAGATGAAATAGAGGTTGTGCAGCGACCAGTCGTAGTAGCTGTTCGAGGTCACGTCGGCGAACTCGTAGGGGTCGGTTCGCAGGTTGAAGACCTTGGGCAGGCGCAGCCGCGTGAACGGCTCGGCCCAGACCTGCAGCGTGCCCTGGCAGCGCTGCTCCATGAAGACGATCTTCCAGTTGTCGAACCGCAGGGCCAGCACGTCGCCGTCGTCGCTGAAGTAGAAGAAGATGTTGCGCGGGCTCTCCTTCACCTCGCCGGTCAGGTAGGGCAGCAGGTTGTAGCCGTCGATGTGGTTCTTGAATTTCTTGCCGTTGACGGTGGCGCCCTTCTTGAGGTCGTCGACGACCTCGGGCGCGCCGGCGGCGGCGAGGAAGGTCGGCAGCCAGTCGTGGTGGTGGACGATGCCGTTGGCGATCGAGCCGGCCTCGATCTTGCCGGGCCAGCGGATCAGCTCGGGGATCCGGAAGGCGCCTTCCCAGTTGGTGTTCTTCTCGCTGCGGAACGGGGTGGTGCCGCCGTCCGGCCAGCTGTTGCAGTGCGGACCGTTGTCGGTCGAGTAGATGACGATGGTGTCCTCGGCCAGGCCGAGTTCGTCGATCAGATCCAGCAACGAGCCGACGTTCTTGTCATGGTCGATCATGGTGTCGTGGTAGTTCGACTGCCAGCGACCGGCCTGGCCCTTGCTGCCCGGCTTGGTGTGGGTGAACAGGTGCATGTGGGTGAAGTTCACCCAGGTGAAGAAGGGCTTGCCGTCCTTGGCCGCGCGCTTGATGAAATCGCCGGCGGCCTCGGCGAAGTCGTCGTCGCAGGTCTCCATCCGCTTGGCGGTGAGGGGGCCCGTGTCCTCGATCTTCTGCTTGCCGACCTTGCCCCAGCGCGGCTCGACGGTCTCGTCGTCCTCGTCCGTGGCCCAGGAGTGCAGCACGCCGCGCGGGCCGAAGGTCTTCTTCCAGTTCGGGAAGTCCTTCTCGGTCGGATAGTTCTCCATCTCCGGCTCTTCCTCGGCGTTGAGGTGGTAGAGGTTGCCGAAGAACTCGTCGAAGCCGTGGACCGTGGGCAGCATGTGATTCAGGTCGCCGAGATGGTTCTTGCCGAACTGGCCGGTGGTGTAGCCCTGGTCCTTCAGCAGGTCGGCGATGGTGACGACGCCGTCAGGCATGCCGATGGGGGCGGCCGGAATGCCGACCTTGGACAGGCCGGTGCGATAGACGCTCTGGCCCGTGATGAAGGACGAGCGGCCCGCCGTGCAGGACTGCTCGCTGTAGCTGTCGGTGAACAGCATGCCTTCCTTGGCGATCCGGTCGATGTTGGGCGTCCGGTAGCCCATGAGGCCGTGGGTGTAGCAACTCAGGTTCGACTGACCGATGTCGTCGCCCCAGATGACGAGGATGTTGGGCTTTCCGTTGGGCATGGCTGTTCTCCAGGGAAGGATGAGGACAGGCGTACCGCCGCGCTCCGGGTTGGGGGATCGGGTGAACCCCTCAGGCGGGACGGCGGAACGCCTCAGCGGGCGGGGCGGGGAAAGACAGTGCCCCAGTCGTCGCGGATGCTGACGACGGTCCAGCCGGCGGGGCCGGCGGCGTCGAGGGCGACGTCCAGCTTTCCGACCGGGCTCTGGCGGTCGTAGGCGTATTCGCGCGCCGCATCGTCGTGATGGACCAGCAGGCCGAAGCGGGCGCCGGGGCCGGAGGTGGCGTACTGCAGCATCTGCAGGTCGCCGTCGGAATTGCCGGCCGCGAAGATGGGCCGAATACCGATCTGGAGGGCGATGTTCCGGGCCTTGTCGGGGCCGTCATCGCCCAGCGGCGTGGCGGTGCGGGTCAGGGTCCAGACGCCGTTCCGCTGGATGAAGTCGGTGGCGTTGCTGGAGCCGATCACCTGCCAGGGCGGCACGCCGTAGGCGTCCCGGGCGAAAACGCGGATGAAGTCGCGGTCGCCGCCCGAGACAATGAAGACCTCGAACCCGTTGGTGCGGAGATAGTCCATCAGCTCGAGCATCGGCTGATAGACGCTTTGCGGATAGGGACGGCCCGACTGGGGATGGCGGGACCGCGCCAACCAGTCGGAGGCGGCGGCGTCGAAGGCGTCGACGGTCAGGCCGCCGTGGGTCGCCGCGACCAGCTCCAAGAGCTCGGCCTGGGACAGGGCGGAGATGCGGGCGCGGTCGCCGCTGAGCACGGCCTGGACGGCGGGGCGGGCCGCCAGGGCGGAGTCCGTACGGGCCAGCTCGGCGGCGCGGCTGAGGGAGAAGGCGACCTCGGTATAGATCGGCTGCTCGGTCCACAGGGTGCCGTCGTTGTCGAAGACCGCGATCCGGCCATCCTCGGGAACGAAGGCGTCGCCGGGGGTGGTCACCGTCTGGACGAAGGCGACGATGGCCCGCTTGGCCGCGCCGTCGGTCCAGGAGGGCAGGGCGGCGAGGGCGGGCGAGGCGAGGGTCGAGGCCAGCAGGACGACAGCGGCGAACAGGGATCGGAACATGGCGGTTCTCCTTCGCCGCCAGTGTCCCGCCCAGCGCCGCCGGGTCAGTCGGGCCGAACCCTGAGCCCCGCCCCCGAGACGCCGGGCCTCAGGTCTTCGCCGGATGGCGGCGGGGCGGACAGGGGGCTTTGCTGTCCGCCATGCTCCGACGCCTTGCCCATGGGACCGGTCTGGCGGCCGCCGTACTGGCGGTGAGCGGGTGCGTGGGTCTGGGGGCGCAGCGGATCGAGATCGACCGCGCCGACTACACCGTGCGCCTGCGCGACAGCGAGAAGACCGAGCTGCTGTCCAACATCGTGGCGTTGAGGTTCGGGGACGCGCCGAGCTTTCTGAGCGTGGCATCTGTGATCAGCCAGTACACCCGCGAGACCAGCGGGCGGATGAACCTGGAGTTCTCGCCCGGCGACGACAGTCCGGGCGGCGTGGACGGCAGCGTCCTGTTCCGCGAGACGCCGACCGTGACCTACACCCCCATGTCGGGCGAGCGGTTCGCGCGCAGCCTGCTGGCGCCCATCCCGCCCGCCTCGCTGCTGGGCATGGTGGAGGCGGGCTGGGCGGCGGACGACCTGATCCGGCTGTCGGTACGGTCGGTCAACGGGGTGCGCAACGGGGCGCGGGCGCCGCTCTTCGCCGCGCCGGGCGATCCGGCCTTCGGCGAGGTGGTGGAGGCCATGCGGCGGCTGCAGCTCAGCGGCGGGCTGAGCGTCCGGCTGGTGCAGCACGAGACGACCTGGTCGGCGTCGGCGCGATTGGGCGAGAGGCTGAGCGATCAGGATCAGGTGGACCTGGACACTCTGAGGCGGAGCCTGCGGCTGCGCGCCGGCGGGGGCGATATCCGCATCGTCTTCGCGGCCGAGGCGGCGGGTGATGACGAACTGGCGATCAGCACCCGTTCGATGCTGGAGGTGCTGCAGGAGATGAGCCGGGGCGTGGACGTGGCCGGCGACGGCGTCTTCGATCCGCAGGACCTGATCCGGGTCCACAGCGGGGCGCGACCGCCGCCGCATCCCCACGTCGCCGTCCTGCGTCAGGGGCGGTGGTACTGGATCGAGGCGGAGGACGAGGCCTCGGTGCGGGCCTTCCTGCTGGTGCAGATCCTGATGTCGCTGAACGACGATACGGCGGTGACGCGCTCGCCCCTGGTGACCATCCCGGCGGGCTAGGCCCGGTCCCGCCCGGTCGCCCATGGGGTGTTCAACGGATAGCGCTACGCCGGGGCAGTCGGCCTGATCCGGGCAAACGGAGACCGTCGTCATGGATGTCTGGGTCAAGCTGCTCGCGCACTACGTCGCCATGGGGTGCGAGATCGCGACCGTGGTCGTGCTGGCCGTCGGCGCCATCAAGGCCTTCGTGCGGAGCGTGGTCAACTGGCGCCTGTACGACGACCTGAACGTCAAGAAGGAAATCTGGCTGCGCTTCGCCGGCTCCCTGATGCTGGCGCTGGAGTTCGCGCTGGCAGCCGACATCGCCGAGACCGCCGTGTCGCCTACCTGGGAGGAGCTGGGTCAGCTGGCGGCCATCGCGGCCATCCGGACCTTCCTCAACTACTTCCTGGAAAAGGACCTGGCCGAGACGCGCGAGCTGGAAATCCGGCCGCGCGGTCGTGGTCTGCGCTCAGGGGCGAACGACGCAGCGGAAGCCGATGTGTGAAGCGCTGGAGTCTTCGGCCTGGGCATGCCGGGCGGCGGGACGATAACGGCGGCAGTAGTTGGGCGCGCACAGGTGCGAGCCGCCCTTCAGCACCCGGCGCGGAATCTTCAGGTTCGCCGAGGCCGGGTCGTAGCTCAGGCTGGCGCAGCCGCCCTGCGGGTTCTTGGGCAGGCAGCAGGGGCTGGGCGCGGCGCCGACGGCGGCGGTTGACCAGTAGTCCCGGGTCCATTCCCAGGTGTTGCCGATCATGTCCTCAAGGCCGTAGCCGTTCGGGGGATAGGTCCCCACCGGAGAGGTGCGCGGCCAGCCGTCGGCCTCGGCGTTGAACATGGGGAAGGGGCCTTGCCAGACATTGGCCATGTGCCGGCCCGCGGGCTCCAGTTCCTCGCCCCAGGCGTAGTCCGCGCCGTCCAGGCCGCCGCGCGCGGCGAACTCCCATTCCGCCTCGGTGGGCAGGTCGGCGCCGGCCCAGGCGGCGTAGGCGACCACGTCCTCCCACGCCACATGGATCACCGGGTGGTCGTCCAGATCGGCATTGCTGCTGCCGGGGCCCGTCGGGTGTCGCCAGTCGGCGCCGGCCACATACTGCCACCACTCGCCCTCCCGCGGCCGGCTGACCGGCGAGGGCTGCACGAAAACGATGGAGGAGGGGGTCAGCAGGGCGGGATCGGCCCCCGGATAGAGGGCGGGATCAACCGGCTTCTCCGCCACGGTCTTCCAGCCGGTGGCCTCGACGAAGGCGCGGAACTGGCGATGAGTCACCGGGCGGCGGTCGATCCAAAAGCCGTCGACATGCACCCGACGGGCGGGGGCCTCTTCCGCGTAGTGGTTGTCGGACCCCATCCGGAAGGCGCCGCCTTCGATCCACACGCGGTCCGGGCTTTCGGTGGTCTCCACCGCCCGTTTCAGACCGGCCTGCTGCGCCATGGGTCGCCTCCCTGTCAGGCGGCCAGTCTCGCCCGCGCGAGGGGCGAAGAGCCATCGGGCGATACCCTGAGACGGCGTCCGGCCGATCAGGCGGAAAAACGGCGGCTCCGCAGGAGAACGGAGCCGCCGAAAGGTGCGCTACGGGAGGTCACGGGGCGGGGGGAAGAATGCGCCACGATCCGAAACGGACCGGCAGCCTCGCAAAGCGCCGCCGGTCCCGCGATCAGGTGAAACCCTGAGACGGGGCGAAGCATGTCCGGATCGGTTTTCGGGTTTGGCGGAGCCCCCAAAACCGCCTTCCACCCGGGTGTCCTGCAAAACCCGATCGAGGCGGTGGAAGGCGGTCCTTTGAACCGAAGGCGGCCTGTGAACAGGCAGTCGGGGGGCGAAACGCCCTCGGCACGCCAATACTGTGATCTACTTTCGCGAAGCGCGATATCAGGTTGAAACCTGAGAGGGTTTTCGGCCAGGCGAGCGTCAGGCCTGGATCAGATTGTGCTTGATGGCGAAGCGGACGAACTCGGCGGCGGTGCGGACGCCGGCCTTGCGCATCGCGGCGGCGCGATGGCTTTCGACAGTCTTGATGCTGATGCCCAGATTGCGGGCGATCTGCTTGTTGCTGCCGCCCTCGGCGATCAGCTGGGCGACCTCCAGCTCGCGCAGGGTGAAGCTTTCCAGGCGAGACTTCTTGCGCTCATGGACCGCGGCCTCCAGCAGCATCTCGGCCACTGCGGGGGAGAAGTAGGGACGGTGCACGCCCAGCGCCGAGATCGCCGCGACCAGTTGGGTCTCGCCTTCGGACTTCAGCAGATAGCCGCGCGCGCCCGCCGCCAGACCGCCCGCGACGGTCTCGTCGTCGTCATGCATGGTGAAGAGCAGGACCTCGGTGGCGGGAAGGGCGCTGCGGATCTGACGTGTGACGGCGATGCCGTTCAGCCCTGGCATGGAGACATCCAGAACCACGACGTTCGGGCGATGCTCCTGGGCGAGGGCCAGGACGTCGGACCCGTGGCTCGACTCTCCGCAGACCTCCCAGCCCAGGTGGTTTTCAACCACGTCACGAATGCCCCGGCGAACGACCTCATGGTCGTCCGCGATAAGAACCCGTAGCATTCCCAGCCCTCCTGAGTGCTTATATAAATAATCCCTACGATGTAATCCCTAGGTAGTATATCAGGTTGATCACTGATATTCTAAGCCGAACAGGCATGGAAAATCTGTTGGTTAACAGATTTCTTGATTTTGCTGCCCTAGGGGAAGGTTGTGCGGTCCAGTGATGCGACCGAAAACTCGGGACCACATGCTCCGGATGGCCACGGTTTTGCCTCTGAACAACCTGTCACGTCTATTGGTGATCTGTCCGGTTACGAACATAGCGATGGGCTCGGCTGGATCGCTGATCTGACCTCGCCCCTGGCGGTGGTTCGGGCGGATGGCGGCGGCTGGCGGTTCGCGGGCGTCAGCGAGGGCCTTCTTCACGCTCTGGAGTTGAGCCGTCCGGAAATCGAGGGCCGATCCCTGGACGATGTTCTGGCGCGGGAGGCGGTCCTGCCGCTCATCCAGGCGGCGGATCGGGCGCGCGCGGGCGCGGCCGATGTCTCCGTCACGGTTCCGGTCCGCATGCCGGATCGCCGGAGCCGCCGGGTGCGCCTCACGCTCCACGCCATGACCGACGCCGCGGTCATGATCGAGATGGCGGCGGAGGGCCGTCCCGCCGGCGTCACCGCCTTGCGTCAGGTGCTGTTCGATCACCTGAACCTGATCGGGGCCGGGGCGACCTATGTCTATGACCGGTCCCCGTCTGTGGCGCTCAATCTCTCCGTCCTGCTGGGCTTCTCCGGCGAGACGCCGCGCACGGCGGCCCGCTCGGCGCGCGGCATGGTGCACCCCGAGGACCTGACCCGTTTCATGGCGCATCGGCGATCGCTGGCGGCGTCGCCGGACGGGGAGGTGGCGCGGGTCACCGCCCGCATGCGCCACAGCGACGGCGGCTGGCGCTGGATCGAGGTGCGCGAGCAGGTGCTGTCCCGCGGCCCCGCGGGCGCGGTCCGCCAGATCCTGGGTTTCGCCAGCGATGTGACCGAACACTACCACCTGGCCGAGGCCTCCAGCCGGCTGTCGGCGGCGGTCATGCAGGCCGAGTTGGACGAGCGCCGTCGCATCGCCCGCGAGCTCCATGACTCCATGGCGCAGCATCTGGTGGTGATCGACCTGACCCTGTCGCGCATGCAGCGCGAGGTCGGCGACGCCCTGCCGCCCGACGCGGTGGAGGAGATCAAGGATGCGCTCAGGGCCGCGCATAGCGAGGTCCGCACCTTCTCCTACCTGCTGCATCCCCCCGATCTGGAACGGCTCGGCCTGACGGGGGCGGTCGAGAAGTTCGCCACCGGATTCGGCGCGCGGACCGGGCTGATCATGAACCTCGCCATCGAGGACCTGCCGGTGCTGGACGCCGTCTCCGGCCTGACCCTGTTCCGCATCGCGCAGGAGGCGCTGATGAACGTGCATCGTCACGCGCGGGCGTCCCATGTGGAGGTCCGCATGCACATCGTGGCGGGCCAGGTGGAGCTTGAGGTCGCGGACGACGGCGTCGGCGCCAGCCCCGCGCATCTGGACCACGTCCTGGCCCACGGCGCGGCCGGCGTCGGCATCTCCGGCATGAAGGCGCGGCTGGAACAGCTGGAGGGGCGGCTGCGGCTGGATGTCCTGCCCCGGGGGCTGCGCCTGCGCGCGACGTTGCCGGTCCGGCCAGGCTAGCTGCTGAGGCCGAGCGGGCCGAACAGCCATGTCATCCAGGTCCCCACCGCCAGGAAGACGCCGAAGGCCAAGCGATCCCCGCCGCCGAGGGCGCGGCCCCTCAGTCGGCTCGCCAGCACCAGGCTGAGCCCGGCCGCCGACGCCCAGAGCAACACCGACGGCAGGCCGATCCAGCCGACCCAGGCGCCGCCCGCCGCCAGCAGGAAGGGATCGCCGCCACCCAGCCCGTCGCGCCCGCGCAGCCTCTTGTAGGCGAAGGCCAGCAGCCACAGGCCCGCGAACCCGACCGCCGCGCCGATGGCGGCGTTCAGCAGGCCGGTCCCGTTCGGCAAGATGGCGGCGCCCAGACCGGCGGCGCCGAGGGGCAGGGTCAGCTGGTCTGGCAGCCAGAAATGCTCGGCGTCCACCACGGCGATCAGCAGCAGCATCCAGCCCAGCAGCGCGGTCAGCAGGGTCGCGGACACGGTGTCCTGCGACAGGGCCGCCCAGGCGCCGAGGGCGGCGGCCGCCACGCTGAAGGCCGCATATCTGAGCCGCGCGCGCGATGCCGGTTCGGGCTCGGCCGCGGGAAGCCGCACGCTGATCAAGGCAAGGGCGAGGCCTATCAGCGACCCCGCGACGGCGAACGCGACTGTGACAGTGACGGTGTCCACGATGTCTCCACGTTCGCGACCTGATCGCTGCGATAGGCGGCTGAATCAGTCCCCGCAAGGGCGTCACAGCCAGGCGCAATGTGACGGTTACGCCGTGTCGTGACGGTCTTTCATCAAGTCGAGACGACATCTTCACGGAACTCGCTGCGAACCGTCACCGTTCGGCGGCCCCGCTGTCATATCCGACTCCTAACCACGGACAGGGCAGGCGGGGGCGATGCTTCGTCAGGATCGGGCGCATGGGCGTCCGGTCTCACCTGCCGTGAGTTCCTCTGGACCAGACACGGTGAAAATGATGACCGGCTTCAAACTGACCACCCTGCTGGCCCTGTCGGCCAGCGCCCTCGCTCTCGCCGCCTGCGGTTCGGCTGAAGTCGCGTCGCCCGGCGAAGGCGACTTCGGCGGCGGCACGGGCGGCGGCGGCACGCCCCCGACCCCGCCGGTCCCCGGCACCCCCGCTACGGATTGCCCGACCGGCTTCGCCAACGTCGGCCTGGCCGCCTCGGGCACCCTGCGCGTCTGCCAACTGCCGACCACCATCACCGGCAACCTGACGGTCGCCCTGCGCGCCGGCACCATCTATTCGATCTCGGGCCGCACCGAAGTCGGCAACGACCGCGGCGCCGATCCGGCCGCGCCGGTCGCCGGCACCCAGCAAGGCATCCTGACCATCGAGCCAGGCGTGCGCATCTTCGGCTCGGGCGGTTCGGACTATCTGCTGGTCAACCGCGGCTCGCAGATCTTCGCTGAAGGCACCGCGACCAACCCGATCATCTTCACCAGCCGCGCCAACGTGGACGGCACCACCACCGAGAACTCGCAAGGCCAGTGGGGCGGCGTCGTCATCGCCGGCCGCGCCCCGACGGCGGTCTGCCCGGTCGGCGTCACCGCGCCGAACATCGCCTGCGTCGGTCAGGTGGAAGGCACCAGCGCCAACTACGGCGGCAACAACCCGACTGATAACTCGGGCCGTCTGCGCTACGTCCAGATCCGCTATTCGGGCTTCGAAATCTCGCCGAACAACGAGCTGCAGGCCCTGACCCTGGCCGGCGTCGGCTCGGGCACGACCATCGACCACGTCCAGGCCTACAACAGCTCGGATGACGGCATCGAAATCTTCGGCGGCACGGTCAACCTGAGCCACATCGTCATCAACGGCGCCGACGACGACGGCCTGGACACCGACACCGGCTGGCGCGGCGGCGCCCAGTTCGGGATCATCACCCAGCGCGCCACGGCCGTGACCAACGGCAGCCGCGGCTTCGAATGGTCGGCCGCCCCGTCGGGCACCGCCTTCTACGCCCAGCCCAAGGTTTCGAACTGGACCATCGTCGGCCGCAACGCCGCCGTGGCCGCGGACGCGATCCTGACCCTGAACACCGGCACCCAGCCGACCATCATCAACTCGGTGATCACCAACCCGTCGACCTCGGCCGCGGCCTGCCTGGACATCGACGATGCCCAGACCGTCACCAACGCCCCGGTCTTCCGCTCGGTCTTCTTCGCCTGCAACCGCCCGTACGAGAACGACTCGAACGTCAACGCGACGGCCACCGAGGCGGTGTTCATCAGCGCCACGAACGTCGGCAACACCGCCGCCGGCACCTCGACGATGACGGCCCCGGCCGGCGCCACCCTGACGGCCCAGAGCCTGCTGTTCATCAACGGCGCCAACGAAACCGCCGTGACCCCGGCCAACGCGCCGGGGATCTACAGCTGGTTCACCGCGGTGACCTACATCGGCGCCGTCCGCAACGCGGCGGACACCTGGTACCAGGGCTGGACCTGCGGCCTCCAGGCCGGCTCGACCTGCTGACGACGGATGGACGGGCGGCGGCTCCTGCAGCCGCCGCCCGGCTACCGAACCCTTCCGTTGATTCCTTCGAGGCGCAGACCATGAAGACCGTGAAAATGACCCTGGGCGGGCTGCTGCTCGCCACCACCGCTCTGGTCGCGCCGGGTGTCGCCCTGGCCCAGAACGCACCCACCACCCAGACCCCGGCCGAGCAGGCCGAGCCGCCCGTCGATCCGGACACGGATCTCGGCGAGATCGTCGTTCTGGGCCGCTATATTCCCCAGCCGAACCGCGAAAGCCCGGAAGTGGCCGCCTTCGTGACCGCCGAGGACCTGCAGCGCACCGGCGACGCCGACGCCGCCGGCGCCCTGGCCCGCGTCACCGGCCTGTCGGTCGTGGAAGGCCGCTTCATCTACGTGCGCGGCCTGGGCGAGCGTTATTCGTCGGCCCTGCTGAACGGTTCGCCGCTGCCCAGCCCCGAGCCGCTGCAACGCGTCGTGCCGCTGGACCTGTTCCCGGCGGAAGTCCTGTCGGGCCTGACCGTCCAGAAGACCTATTCGGTCTCGTTCCCGGGCGAGTTCGGCGGCGGCGTCGTCGATCTGCAGACCATCGACACCCCGGCCCAGCCCTTCTTCAGCATGCAGGCCTCGGTCAGCGGCAACACCGAGACCTCGGGCGAAGACGGCCTGATCTATTTCGGTTCGCGCACCGACTTCACCAGCTTCGACGACGGCACCCGCGACATCCCGGATCCGATCTCGCTGGCCTTCAACAGCGGCCAACGCATCTCGGCGGGCAACTACACCGCCGCTGAGCTGCGCCTGATGGGCCAGTCGTTGATCAACTCGCCCCTGCGCCTGCTGCAGCGCGAGACCACCCCGGCCAACTTCGGTCTGCGCTTCACCGGCGGGACGAACATGGAAACCGGCATGGGGACGCTGGGCGGCGTCTTCGTGGCCTCGTACGACAACAGCTGGGACGGCCGTAACGGCGTGCGCCAGACCGGCCGCATCGACAGCGGCGCCCTGGTCACGGCCAATGACTACGCCTTCGAGTCCAACCAGAACGACCTGACGCTGAACTTCCTGGGCGCGCTCAGCCTGACCAGCGACACCTCGACCCTGAAGTGGACCAACCTCTACGTCCGCAACGTGACCAAGGAAGCCCGCTCGGAAGCCGGCTTCGACGACGCCTCGGGCGGTCAGCGCCGCACGGACTACACCGAGTGGTTCGTGCGTCAGCTCTTCTCGACCCAACTGGCGGGCGAGCACACCTTCGGCGGCGCCGGCGAGTGGGAGTTCGACTGGCGGGCGGCCTATGCCCTGACGTCGCGCGACGCGCCGTATGAGACCCGCTTCGGCTACGGCCAGAATGTCGCCGGCGACTGGATCCACGACATCGAGACCAACGCCACCTCTTTCAGCACCCTGGACGACGACATCGTCTCGGGCGGCGCGGACGTGCACTACACCCTGCCGCTGTCCGACCAGCGCGAGGCTGTCTTCTCGTTCGGCGCCGCCTATTCGGACAACAACCGTGAATCCGAGCAGCGCACCCTGCGCTTCATCGCCCCGAACGGCCTGACGCCGGACCAACTGGAGTCGCGCGTCGACTTCCTGTTCGCCGACATCAACATCGGGCCGTACCTGCAGCTGGAAGAAATCACCGGCAGCAACGGCGCCGCCGCTTTCGATGGTCAGCTGACCGTCAAGGCCGCCTATGCCCAGGTCGCGGCGGAAGTCATTCCGCTGGTCAATCTGAACATCGGCGTGCGCCTGGAGCAGGGCGAGCAGACGGTCACTCCGCGTGACCTGTTCGGCGGTTCGACCGGCTTCCTGCCGACCCGGATCGAGGAAGAGTACGTCCTGCCGGCCGGCACGATCACTTGGAACTTCGCCGAGGACATGCAGCTCCGCTTCGGCGCCTCCAAGACGATCGGCCGTCCGCAGTTCCGCGAACTGGCGCCGCAGCAGTACACGGACGTCGAGAGCGACCGGACCTTCATCGGCAACCCGTACCTGGTCGACACCGAGATCATGAACGCCGACGCGCGCTGGGAGTGGTACTTCGCCCGCGACCAGTATGTGACCGCCGGCGTCTTCTACAAGGACCTGGACAAGCCCATCGAGTCGAGCGTCGTCGACCAGGGCTCGTCGATCTCGCAGACCTTCCTGAACGCCCCGAACGCCACGATCATGGGCGCCGAGGTCGAGGTGAAGAAGTATTTCGAGTTCGCCTCGGATATGGACTTCATCAACAACAAGCGCTGGCTGTTCCAGGCCAACTACACCTACTCGAACTCGGAAGTGAACGTGGACGCCGGCGACACGGTGATCACCCAGAACAGCCTGGGCGTCGCCCAACCGGCTTCGTTCTACGTGGTCGACGGCAGCCGTCTGCAAGGCCAGTCCGAGCACGTCGCCAACCTGCAACTGGGCTGGGAAGACGACACGGCGCGGTCGCAGGCCACGCTGATCGCCAACTACGTCTCGGAGCGCACCTCGGCGCGCGGCCGTCCGGGTGAGCCTGACCTGATCCAGGAGCCGGGCGTCCAGCTGGACTTCGTCTTCCGCAAGGACTTCGACTACGCGGGCCGCGAATACGGCGTGGCGGTCGAGCTCCGCAACCTGCTGGGCGAAGAGTTCCTGGAATATCAGGAGCTCGGCAATCGGGTGATCATCAACGGCTATGAACTGGGCACGAGCGGCTCGGTCAGCCTGACCGCCCGCTTCTGATCCCACGGACATCGCAGGGGCCGGCTCCTCACGGGGCCGGCCCTTGTCGTGTGGAGGAGGTGTGGAGATTTCGTCCGCGACCGGTCGGTTTGTCACGACAAGTTCGCGGCGCCGTCATGTGCGCGTGAAGCCCGAACCCGGACGATTGGTCTAGGAACGCTTCGGGCCGTCGGGGCCCGTGCCGGGCGTCCTCTCGTGATCGCTGTCCTTCGCAACTGGAGCACCTCGGCCCGCGCCTTCGCGCAGGACGTGGCGGCGCGTCCGGTCCGGCTACGGCCTTTCGTCGAGGGCGTGCTGGTCGCCGTCCTGCTGGTTCAGGGCGGGCGTCTGGTCTGGCTATTCGTCGAACCGTCGCAGGTCGCCTCGGTGGATGCGCCCGCCGCGGCCCGGCCCGTGGACGCCTCTATCTTCCAGCGCTTCGACGCCTTCTTCCGCACCGGCGGCCAGTCCAGCATGGCGGAAGACACCGCCGCGGGCAGCAGCCAGATGCGCCTGTTCGGCGTCCGCTCGGACGGCGCCGGCGGCGGCTCGGCCATCATCGGTCTGGCCGACGGGCGCCAGATTTCGGTCGGTGTCGGCGAGGAGGTCGAGCCCGGCCTGACGCTGCAGTCGGTCGGCGAGGACCATGTGGTCCTGTCGCGCAACGGCGCCCTCAGCCGCCTGATCTTCTCCGAGACGCCGGTCGGCGCCGCCGCGCCGCCGCCGCCGCCCGCCACGCCCCAAGTGGTCGCGCCGCCCGCGCCCGCGCCCGCCGCTGCTCCGGCCGCCGCCGTGGTCGATCCGGCCCAGCTGATGGCCCAAGCCTCGCTGCGTCCGCGCATGCGCGGTCTGGCGGTGAACGGCTTCACCGTCTCCGCCGGCGGCGACGGCAGCGCCCTGCGCGCCGCGGGACTGCAGTCGGGAGACGTCATCCTGGCCGTCAACGGCATCGAACTGAACAGCGCGGGCCGGATCGCCGACCTGCGCCGCGACCTCGCCAACAGCCCGTCCGCCGAGATCCGCTTCGAGCGGGGCGGGCAGGAACGCACGACCACCATAAGGACCGCCCGGTGAACCGCATGAGCCGAAACGCCGTCTGCGCCGTGCTGGCCGGGCTGATGATCGCCCAGGGGCCGCTGGCCGCCGCGCCCGCCATGGCGCAGGCCGCCACGCGCCAGACCCTGAACGTGCAGGGCGCCGATATCCGCGCCTTCATCCAGGACGTGGCCCGCATGACCGGTCGCACCTTCATCGTCGATCCGGCGGTCAGCGGCACGGTCACCGTGACCAGCGAACGCGCCCTGTCCCGGTCGGAACTATTCGAGGTCTTCCTGTCGACCCTGCGCGCCAACGGCCTGGTGGTCACGCAGACCCCGTCCGGCGCCTATCGCATCAGCCCCGCCCAGAACGCGGCCCAGGGCCCCGCGACCGTGGGCGCCGAGCGCTTCTCGACCGAGGTCTTCCAGCTGCGCAACATCGACGCCGCCTCGGCGGCCGAGACCATCCGTCCGCTGGTCGGCGCCCAGGGTCAGGTGCTGGCCAATCCGGGCGCCAACAGCGTGGTGGTCGCCGACTTCGCCGACAACCTGGGCCGCATCCGCGCCCTGATCGCCCGGATCGACGTGGACCGCGCCAGCTTCGAGGTCATCACGCTGGAGAACTCCTCGGCGCGCGAGATCGGGTCCGTGCTGCAATCGGTCCTGGCCCCTCCGGGCGGCCAGCCGGGGCAGGGGATGGTGTCGGTGACGCCGGTCGACAGCTCCAACTCCATCGTCCTGCGTGGCGACCCGTCGGCGGTGGCCCGCGTGCGCCCTCTGGTCGAGGACCTGGACCGCCGCGCCCAGTCGGCGGACGACATCAAGGTCATCTTTCTGGAGCACGCGAACGCCGAGCAACTACTGCCCGTGCTACAACAGATCGTCGGCCAGCCCATTACCCCGGCCCAGGCCAACGCCGCGCCCGCGACGACGGGCGAGGCCGCCGCGCCCGCCGCCGCTCCAGTCGCGCCGGCCGCCCCCGGCCAGCGCGCCACCATCGCCCGCTTCCCCGGCGCCAACGCCCTGGTCATCTCGGCCTCGGCCGACACCCAGCGCATGCTGGCCGAGGTCATCCGTCAGCTGGACCAGCGCCGCCAGCAGGTGCTGATCGAGGCCATCGTGGTCGAGCTCAGCGACACCGCCGTGCGCGAACTAGGCGTCCAGTGGCTGATCGCCGGCCAGGACGGCAATCCCATCGGCCTGACCAACTACAGCGACAGCGCCGTCCCCCTGCTGCCCATCGCGGGCGGCGCGGCGGCGGGTCAGCTGGACGAAGACGATCCCATGCGGGAGCGGCTGCAGAACCTGGCCCTGAACACCCTGCTGGGCGCCAACGGCTTCGTGGGCGGCGGCGGCGGGAGCATCGGCGACGGCCTGTTCGGCTTCATCATCAACGCGGCCAAGTCGGACGAGGGCTCCAACCTGCTGCAGACCCCGTCGCTGATGACCCTCGACAACGAGGAAGCGACGATCCTGGTCGGTCAGGAAGTGCCGATCACGACCGGCGAGACCCTGCTGGACGGCAACTCCAACCCGTTCCGCACGACCCAGCGTCAGGACATCGGCGTCAAGCTGGTGGTCCGGCCCCAGATCAACGCGGGCGGCTCCATCACCCTGCACCTGCGCCAGGAGGTGTCGAGCATCAACGGCGTGCTGACCAACTCGGCCAGCGACCTGGTGCTGAACAAGCGCGAGCTGGAGACCACCCTGGTGGTCGATGACGGCGACATCGCCGTGGCCGGCGGTCTGCTGGACCAGAACGACCGTCTGTCGGTCGACAAGATCCCCGGCCTCGGCGACGTGCCCCTGATCGGCGGCCTGTTCCGCTCGACCAGCCGTCAGCGCGGCCGGACCAATCTGATGGTCTTCCTGCGGCCCACCATCATCCGCTCGCAGGCGGACGCCCAGCAGCTGACCGCCGACCGCTGGGGCTATATGCGCGACCAGCAGTTGCTGAACGATCCGACGCGCGAGCCCAGCCTGGACGAGATGCTGCGCGACTACATGCGCACCCAGCCGCCGGTCGCGCCGAGCCCGGAAACGGTCCCCGGCGAGGTGGTCATCACCCCGCTGCCGCCCCTGGCTCCGCAGGAGTGACCGGGCGGTGATCACCCTGATCAATCCGACCCTGCCGTACGGCTTCGCCAAGCGGCATGGCGTGATCCTGCTGGACGCCGGCGAGATCGCCGTGATCGGCCTACGCGAGGGCGCGGACCCGTCGGCGCTGATCGAGACGCGCCGGGTGCTGGGCCGTCCGCTGCGCGTCGAGCGGCTGGGGCAGGCGGCGTTCGACCGTCAGCTGTCGGAAGTCTATGCCGGCGATCACCTGAACGCCGCCGACGGCGACGATCTGGACATGCCCGCCGGGCTGGACGGCCTGATCGACGACATCCCCGCCGCGGCCGACCTGCTGGACACCGCCGACGACGCCCCGGTCATCCGCCTGATCAACGGCGTGATCGCCGAGGCCGTGCGCACCGGCGCCTCGGACATCCATCTGGAGCCGTTCGAGAGCGCCCTGATCGTGCGCATGCGCGTGGACGGCGTGCTGCGCGAGGCCCTGACCCTGAGCCCGCGGATCACCCCGCTGCTGGTCTCGCGCATCAAGGTCATGGCCCGGCTCGACATCGCCGAGAAGCGGGTGCCGCAGGACGGGCGCATCCCCCTGGCGCTGGGCGGCAAGACACTGGATGTTCGTGTTTCCACCCTGCCGTCGCGGGCCGGTGAGCGGGTGGTGCTGCGCATTCTCGATAAGGATCAGGCGGGGCTGACGCTCGACCGGCTGGGCATGTCGCCGGACGCCGTCGACGCCTTCCGCGGCGCGCTGAAGGAGCCGAACGGCATCATTCTGGTCACCGGCCCGACCGGCTCGGGCAAGACCACCTCGCTGTATGCGGGGCTGAGCCTGTTGAACGATGCGACGCGCAACATCCTGACGGTCGAGGACCCGGTCGAATACGCCATCGACGGCATCGGCCAGACCCAGGTGAACACCAAGGTCGGCATGACCTTCGCCGCCGGGCTGCGCGCCATCCTGCGTCAGGACCCGGACGTGGTCATGGTCGGCGAAATCCGCGACGTCGAGACGGCGGGCATCGCGGTCCAGGCCTCGCTGACCGGCCATCTGGTGCTGTCGACCGTGCACACCAATGACGCCGTCGGGGCCATCACCCGCCTGCGCGACATGGGCGTTGAGCCCTTCCTGCTGGCCTCGACCCTGCGCCTGATCGTGGCCCAGCGGCTGGTGCGCCGCCTGTGCGGCGAGTGCCGCGTGGCCGAGCCCGCCGACAAGGCCACCGCCAAACTGGCCGGGATCAAGAAGGGCGACACCGTCTGGCGGCCGCACGGCTGCGCCCACTGCCAGAACACCGGCTATGTCGGCCGCGTCGGCCTGTACGAAGTCATCCGCGTCGATGACCGCGTCCGCCGCCTGATCGCCGCCGAGGCGGGGGAGGACGCCATCGCCGCCGCCGCCTTCGAGACCGGCGGGACTCTGTCGCAGCGGGCGCGTGAGCTGGTGCTGGAGGGCGTCACCTCGGTCGGGGAGGCCGTGCGCGTCACCCGTCAGGAGACGGGCGAGGCCCACGATCCGGCGCCGTCCGAGGCCGCGGCCTGATGGCGGCCTTCGACTATGTCGCGGTGGACACGGGCGGCCGCACCGTCTCCGGCGCCCTGACCGCCGCCGACGAGGTCGCCGCGCGCGCCCTGCTGGGCAAGCGCCGCCTGATGCCGCTGGAGGTGTCGCCCGCCCGCACCGGGGCGGCGCGCACCGCCGCGCCCTCGGCCAAGGGGGCCAAGCTGGACTCCCGCACCTTGGCCCTGACCACGCGCCAGCTGGCCACCCTGGTCTCGGTCGCCCCCATCGAGGAGGCGCTGCGCACCATCGCGCTTCAGGCCGACCGCCCCGCCGTGCGCCGCGTATTCGAAGGCGTCCATGCCGGGGTCATGGAGGGCCGTCGCCTGTCGGACGCCATGGGCCTGCAGGGCCAGGCCTTCCCGCCGCTGTACCGGGCCATGGTCTCGGCGGGCGAGGCCTCCGGCGCGCTGCAGCCGATCCTGGAACGCCTCGCCGTCGGGCTGGAGCGTGATCAGGAAGTCCGCGGCAAGGTGATCACCGCCCTGGTCTATCCCGCCGTCCTCGCCGTCGTGGCGCTGGGCGTCATCACCGCCCTGATGGCCTTCGTGGTGCCCAAGGTGGTTGATCAGTTCGACAGCATGCACCAGACCCTGCCGCTGCTGACGCGGATGGTCATCGGCGTGTCGGACCTGATGCGGAACTGGGGCTGGCTGATCATCCTGCTGATCGTCGCGGGCTTGGCGCTGGGCGCCGTCGCCCTGCGCAATCCGGCGGTGCGGCTGCGGGCCGACACCCTGCTTTTGAAGCTGCCGCTGGTCGGCCGCCTGACCCGCGACCTGCACGGCGCGCGAATGGCGCGGACGCTCTCGACCATGATCGAGGCCGGCCTGCCCGTGCTCGAGGGACTGACCATCACCGCCCGCACGGTGTCCAACCGCCGCCTGCGCATGGCGACCGAGACCATGGCCGAGGCGGTGCGGGAAGGGGGCGGTCTATCGGCCGCCATGCGCCGCGCCGACGTCTTCCCGCCGATCCTGGTCTACATGACCGCCTCGGGCGAAAGCTCGGGCCGGCTGGAGCCCATGCTGGAGCGCGCCGCCGACTATCTGGAGCGCG
>Ga0209676_1001272_pt1 | contig 26139 bp, 21 predicted proteins | sample AraplaCvi_mLB_r2_FD_184282 | JGI IMG/M metagenome (GOLD analysis project Ga0209676, IMG submission 184282) | Arabidopsis root microbial communities from North Carolina, USA - plate scrape MF_Cvi_mLB_r2 (SPAdes) (version 2) | ecosystem: Host-associated > Plants > Roots > Endosphere | place: USA... | reverse complement strand
CGTAGACTCATCGAAATGCTTACCAATAATTTGTAAACCTAAAGGTAGACCTTCATGGAAACCACAAGGAATCGAAATTGCAGGAACACCAGCTAAGTTAATTGGAATTGTTAAAATATCATTTGCGTACATAGTCATAGGGTCGCTTACTTTTTCGCCAACTTTAAAAGCAGGAGTTGGTGTTGTAGGACCAATAATTACATCATAATTTTCAAATACTTTCTCAAAATCATCTTTGATTAAAGTACGAACTTGTTGAGCTTTTTTATAGTATGCATCATAGTAACCAGAGCTTAATGCATAAGTTCCAAGCATAATACGACGTTTTACTTCATCACCAAAGCCTTCTGCTCTAGTTTTCTTGTAAAGGTCGATTAAATTCTCTACATCATCAGCACGGTGACCATAGCGAATTCCATCAAAACGTGCTAGGTTAGCAGATGCTTCAGAAGAAGATAATAAGTAATAAGTTGCTAAAGCATATTTAGAATGAGGTAAAGAAACCTCTTCCCACGTAGCTCCTAAATTTTCTAGTAAGTTTAATGCTGCCATAACAGATGCACGAGCTTCCTCGCCTACACCTTCACCTAAGTATTCCTTTGGAACAGCAATACGAAGACCTTTTACATCTCCAGTAAGTGAGCTTAAGAATGATGGAACTTCAACATTTGCAGAAGTTGAATCACTTGCATCTAACCCAGAGATTGCTTGTAATAATAGTGCATTATCCTCTACGTTTCTAGTAATTGGACCAATTTGATCTAATGACGAAGCAAATGCTACTAAACCAGAACGAGATACGCGACCATATGTAGGTTTTAATCCAACAACACCACAGAAAGAAGCTGGCTGACGAATTGAACCACCTGTATCAGAACCTAATGAGAATAAAACTTCACCTGCAGCAACAGAAGCAGCAGAACCACCGCTACTACCGCCTGGTACATACTCGATGTTCCAAGGATTACGAGTTCCACCAAATGCAGAGTTTTCATTAGATGAACCCATTGCAAATTCATCCATATTTAATTTACCAATTGTGATTGCTTCAGCTTGGGCTAATTTCGTCACAACAGTAGCATCATAGATTGGATTAAAGTTTTCTAGAATCTTACTCGCACAAGTTGTACGAAGACCTTTTGTTACAATATTATCTTTTACACCAATTGGCATACCAGAAAGGATACCACGAGACTCGTCCCATGCTTTTTCATCAAGAGCTTTTGCTTGTAAACGTGCTTGCTCTTCGTTTAATGTTAAAAATGATTTAACATCTTGATCAACAGCAGAAATTCTTTCGTATGACTCATTTACTAACTCTTCTACTTTAATCTCTTTTGACTTTAACTTCTTATGTAATTCCGAAACTGTATATTCAAATAAAGACATTTACGATTCCCCCCTTAATCTAATATTGACGGTACTTTAACTTGTCCATCTTGGTGATCTGGTGCATTTTTAAGCACTTCTTCGATTGCTAAACCTTTTGCAGGCTCATCCTTACGCATCACATTACGCATTGTTAATACATGTGTAGTAGGTTTTACATTTGACGTATCAAGTTCACCTAATTGCTCAGCAAAATCTAAAATTGCGCCAAGTTGCTTTGAAAATTTCTCTGCTTCTTCTTCAGTTACCGCTAAACGTGCTAAATGAGCAACGTGCTTTACTTGTTCCATTGTAATTTTTGACATTATTTTTGCACCTCCATAAATTTCGCACAACATACAATATACTGATAATACCAAATTTCCCATGTCTCGGGCAACATTCCACTTAAATCCAAGTAAAAATATATTTGGAAACTTAATGAAAACATTTACATTACATTTCTATTAATCAAACGTTTGTTTAAAATAGTTAAAATAATTCTAATTAGCTACTTCTATTCTAGTTAATTCAATTCCATATTGTTTAAAATATTCTATTGAATACTCATCAGGATAACCTTCATGATATACAACTCTAGTAACTCCTGCTCCATTAATCATTTTGGCACAAGCTCTACATGGAGCTGTCGTACAGTATATCGTCCATTCATCACTTTTCGTTTTTTGAATACCCGATTGTACAAGCTGATAAATTGCATTTTCCTCAGCGTGAAAAGCATCACATGGATAATCATCTGAATATTTACCACTTTCAAGAATGCCCTTTTCACGAGCAGCAAAACGCGGGCAACCCCCATCAATACAATGCTTAGCTCCTTTTGGATAGCCATTATAGCCAGAGGCAATGATTCGATTATCACATACAATAACCGCTCCTACCCTTCTACTACCACAAGTTGAACGAAGAGAAGTGATAAATGCTTGACCTAAAAAATATGAATCCCAATCATCTCGAGTTCCTAAAGGTATCGAGTCAGCTAGTTGAATGATTTTCTGTAAAATTTGCATACTTCCCCTTCTCTCTGTTCATTTTAGTCTAAATAAAATTATATCATACGTTAGAGTTAAGGGATAAGAGCTATAGCTAGATAAGAATACAACTCCAAGGCGATTCATTTCCTTGAGGCTTATCTTAAGCCCCCTAGCTTCACGCGATGTGAGTCATGAACGCTATACATCAGGAAGTCGTGATTTTACCTTGCTTATCTTGATTGACCTGCGGGATCTTTAGTTTGCTGCATCTCCAACATGAGTCTGGCACCTTCCGTAGAAATAAACCCCTGTCTTTATCGTTTCAAATCAAAAAAATTCTTTCAGATAAATGCCAAACAAAAAAAAGGCATGACCTTCTTGGATTGAATCCAAGAAGATCGTGCCTTTTGTATATTCAGGATTAAAGCATTTCTGAAGTTGTTTTACCTTGCATGTGCAGTACTAAGTAGTCAGGGCCACCAGCTTTTGAATCTGTTCCTGACATGTTGAATCCACCAAATGGTTGGTATCCAACGATTGCACCAGTACATCCACGGTTGAAGTAAAGGTTACCAGCATGGAAATCTTCACGAGCTTTTTCGATGTTTGCACGGTTGTTTGAAATAACAGCACCTGTTAAACCATACTCAGTGTTGTTTGCAATTTCTAAAGCATGATCAAAGTCTTTAGCTTTACAGAATGCAACAACTGGTCCAAAGATTTCTTCTTTCATTAAACGAGCATCTTCTTTAACATCAGCAACGATTGTTGGTTTAATGAACCAACCAGTAGAATCGTCTCCTTCTCCACCAGTTACTACTCGTCCTTCTTCACGTCCGATTTGAACATAGCTCATTACTTTGTTGAATGCAGCTTGGTCATTAACAGGACCCATGTAAGTTGTACGGTCTTCTGGGTTACCAACTGTTAATTCGTTTGTTAATTCGATTGCACGAGCAAGTACTTGATCATACACATCTTGGTGAATAACAGCACGAGAACATGCAGAACATTTTTGACCTGAGAAACCAAATGCAGATGAAACGATTGTTTTAGCAGCTAATTCTAAATCAGCTTCTTTATCAACTACCATTGTGTCTTTACCGCCCATTTCCGCGATAACACGTTTTAACCAGATTTGACCTGGGTTAACTTTAGCAGCACGTTCGTAAATACGAATACCTACTTCTTTAGAACCTGTGAAGCTGATGAAACGAGTACGTGGGTGATCAACTAAGTAATCTCCTACTTCAGCTCCGCTACCTGGTACGAAGTTTACAACTCCAGCAGGTAATCCAGCTTCTTCTAATACTTCAAGGAACTTGTAAGCTACAACTGGAGTCGTACTTGCAGGTTTTAATAGAACTGTGTTACCAGTTACTACTGCAGCTACTGTTGTACCAGCCATGATAGCGAATGGGAAGTTCCATGGAGAAATAACAACACCTACTCCTAATGGAATGTAGTTGAAACGGTTATATTCACCTGGACGGCTTTCTACTGGAATACCATCTTTTAATTGAAGCATTTGACGAGCATAGAATTCTAAGAAATCAATAGCTTCAGCTGTATCAGCATCTGCTTCATTCCAAGGTTTACCAGCTTCTTTTGTTAATAAAGCTGAGAATTCGTGTTTACGACGACGAATGATTGCTGCCGCACGGAATAAAATATCAGCACGAACTTCAGGTTTTACTTTTTTCCATGTATTAAAAGTTGTATCAGCAATTTGCATTGCTTTTTCAGCTAATTCACGGCTAGCTTTTGATACAGAACCAATTACTTCTTTATGATTTGAAGGATTTACAGACACGATTTGTTCTTCTGTAAAGATACGCTCTCCACCAATGATAAGTGGATATTTTTCACCTAAATAAGATGAAACTTTTGCTAATCCTTGATTGTATTGTTCTTGATTTTCCTCTAAGCCAAAGTTTGTAAATGGCTCATGTTTGTAAGGTATTACCATTGAATAAATCCCCCTTTAATTTAAATAGCATACAATTTGAAAAATATAAAATTGAACTATTTTTCAAAATTAAATGCCAAAATTAACTTCTAAAAAAGCTCACAATAACATAATACATTATTCCTATATATACTTCAAATAGGAAACGCTTACAGATTTAGCGCCAAAAATAAAAAAAAGGAAGAGTCGAAATCTTCCTTTTAATTATAAATATGCACACTAGGTTCTTTCGCGTCTACCTCTTTTACGATTAAAGCTTCTTGTCCATTTGCCGAGAACACATTCGTCTCAACCTTTAGATATGAAGGGAAATGATCCATCATTAGCCCAGCTACATATTGGGTAAAAGCAATAACTTCTGCCTTACTATAGAATTGCATAGGTATATCAATTTTTAGTTGTATTAATTCATTATCTTTATAAAATCCTCTGCCTACAACACCAGTATAATTAGGAAAATAATTTTCTATATCTGATTTAAAATTCACCATTTTCATTGCGTCATCTCGGTGATCTGCAGTTGCCGCAGATGATGGGAATAAATAATATTTTTCATTTATATTATCCCAACCACTAATCGCACTTTCATTTCCAGAAACTGTTGCCTTTGCAACAAATGATCCAGGTACTACTGAAGATTGACTTTGTTGGCGGAATATAGCAAATGTAATTGGAATATCTTTAAACTCATCCATTTTACGTAATCTAGTTAAGATTTCTTGCGCCATTGCACGTCCTTGTTTTAACATGACATCCTTTTTAATTTCCATCTCTCTAGGATAACCATGCTCTTCCTGGTAGTAATAATACGAATTCATTGCAAGTCCAATTGCTACGCCTTCGATTTTGACTTCTTTACCACTTTTTTTCAAGTAATCTTGTTCTAAAATATGATTTAAATAGATAGGAGCTGCTTTAGCTTTCGCATCTTCAGATTTAGCATTACTTTCAATTGGATTCAGTCCATCGTTAACAACTGTAGCATTAACATTAATTTTTCTAGCTGACTTCTCTGCCTCTTTTAATTGGCCAGAAGTATATTTTCTTTTTAACCATGATTCAACCGTTTTTTTCTCCAGTAATTGACCTTCTTGATATAAATAATCATCTGTAGAATACTGATCTTGTACAATTCGCATTAATCCCATTTCAAACTCATTTATATCAAGGCGGTTCTCAACATTCGATACAACTGCACCTCTAGTTTTACTAGGCTTAAACGGAAGGATCGTTTTATAATAATCATTTGAAATTGAATAACGGGGTATAATTGCGTCTTCCCCTTTTTTATTATTGCTGCTCTCTTGTACAACCTTATCTTCATTCTTTAATGATAACGAACATCCAGATAAGATGAGAGAAAAACAACATAGGAGTAGCCCTATTCGTGTTTTCATTTACTCACACCTCTTATTTATTAAGTGAACGACTTTTTATTAAATTGATAATAAGAAGTTTTGTCCTCTAGTTGCTTGCTAAAAGAGTATTACTGTGGTTGAAGCTCCTTAATCATTCGCTCTTCATCCCAAACTTCAATATTTAGCTTACGTGCTGCATCAAGCTTTGAACCTGCTGCTTCACCTGCAATTACTAAATCAGTACTCTTACTAACACTACCAGCTACTTTAGCGCCAAGTGCTTCTAACTGCTTTTTAGCTTCACTTCTAGTCATCTGTTCTAGCTTACCAGTTAATACGACTGTTTTACCAGTAAAAAGAGAATTTGTATCTATATTTTCAATTAAAATCCCTTTATATTCAGTATTTACCCCAAGCGTTTTAAATGTTTCTATTAACTCTTTAACTTCATCTTTAGAAAAATACTCATTAATCGATTGAGCCATCTTATCACCAATCTCATTAATCGTTCTGATTTCCTCTACAGATGCTGCCATTAATTGATCAATTGAGTGGAAATGCTGTGCTAATGTTTTCGCTGCTTTCGCACCAACATGTCTAATTCCTAAACCAAATAATAATTTTTCTAATGAATTTTCTTTTGAAATATGAATTGCCGAAATTAATTTATCCGCTGACTTTTCACCAAAACGTTCTAATGATAATAATTGTTCTTTTGTTAATTTATAAAGATCTGTAAAAGTAGTAATCAGTTTCGCTTCAAATAATTGCGCAACAACTCTTTCACCTAATCCATCAATATTCATTGCGTCACGGGATGCAAAATGTATTAATCCTTCTCTTATTTGTGAAGGACAAAATGGGTTTACACAACGAAGCGCTACCTCACCTGCAATTCTGACTAGTTCATGCTCACATGAAGGGCAATGAGTTGGCATAGAGAAAGGCTGTTCTTCGCCTGTGCGACGATCTAATAACACATTAACGACTTCAGGAATTATATCTCCAGCTTTACGAATAACAACTGTATCTCCAATACGTATATCTTTCTCTTTAATTAAATCTTCGTTGTGCAATGAAGCACGTTTTACAACTGTACCCGCCACTCGAACCGGCTCAAGAATAGCTGTAGGTGTTACCACGCCAGTTCTTCCCACACTCAATTCAATATCAACTAGCTTTGTAATCACTTCTTCAGCTGGAAATTTAAATGCAATCGCCCATCTTGGTACTTTAGCAGTTGTCCCAAGCTTCTTTTGTGTAGAATATTCATCAACCTTGATAACAATTCCGTCGATTTCATATGGTAATGTTGGACGCTTCTCTTTCCAGTTTTCAATGTATTCAATTACTTCATCTATTGAATTGCATGTTTTTCGAAATGTATTTGTTTTGAAACCAAGTTTTTGTAAATAGTCTAAAGCTTCACTATGCTTTTGAATTGAAAATTCTTCAGCATTTGGAATACCGTAAACAAAGAAAGATAAATCTCGCTTCGCCACTATTTTAGGATCTAATTGTCTTAAAGATCCCGCTGCAGCATTACGTGGATTTGCAAACAATTCTTCCCCATTTTTCTCACGCTGTTCATTTACTTTTTCAAAGCTTGCTTTTGGCATGAACGCTTCTCCACGTACTTCCATCGTTACTGGCTCAGAAAGCTTTAAAGGAATAGCTTTGATTGTTTTTAAATTGTGAGTAATATCCTCACCAACACTTCCGTCTCCGCGAGTTGCTCCTTTAATGAACATACCATTTTCATAATGAAGTGAAACGGCTAATCCATCTATTTTTAATTCACAAACATAGGAAATTTGATCAACGTCCTGTTTTACACGTTGATCAAAGTCTTTTAAGTCACCTTCATTAAAAGCATTTCCTAAACTTAACATTGGATAAGTATGAACTACTTTCTCAAACAAATCGATTGCCTGCCCACCAATACGTTGAGTTGGAGAATCGGCAGTAACAAGTTCTGGATATTGCTCCTCTAAGCGAATTAATTCATGTAGTAGCATGTCATATTCTGTATCTGGTACAGACGGATTATCTAATACGTGATATTCATAGTTGTATTGACTTAATTCACTTCTTAACTTCTCAATTTTATCAATAATGCCTTGATCCACGAGTTACCACTCCTTCTATGCTTTCGTAATTGGAGCAAATTTTGCTAATAAACGTTTTATACCGGTTGGACTTGGAAATGCAATATCCAGTTCCATCGCTTCGCCTTCACCTTTAACACTAACTACTGTACCAGTACCCCATTTGCCATGAGAAGCCTTATCGCCTACACGCCATCCTAATGATTCCCCGCCTGTTGTTTTCATAACAGGTTTAGAGATCGTGCGTCGTTCTGTTGCAACCTTTTTGTTCGCACGATCTAATAATTCTTCAGGAATTTCATTAATAAATCGCGATTCTTGGTTCACACTTGTACGCCCATAAAGTGTACGTGTTTGAGCATTCGTTATATAGAGCTGCTTTTCAGCACGTGTAATTCCTACATAAGCAAGTCTTCGTTCCTCTTCCATCTCTTCTTCATCCATTAGAGAACGACTATGAGGGAAAATACCTTCTTCCAAACCAATTAAAAAGACTACTGGGAATTCTAACCCTTTCGCTGAATGTAGGGTCATTAAAATAACTTCATCAGTCGCTTCTTCTTCTTTATCAGCTTGATCAATATCAGACACCAAGGCTAAATCAGTTAAAAATGAAACTAGACTTTTGTCTTCACTGCTCTCTTCAAATGCATTTGTTACGGTTAAGAACTCTTCAATATTCTCAATTCGTGAAGCAGATTCAATTGTATTTTCATCTTTTAACATTTGAATATAGCCAGTTTTTTCAAGTACCTCTTCAACAAGCTCTGTAACTGATAAATACTCCTGCATTTGCTGCCAATTTTTCGTCATTTTATGGAACTCACCTATGGCATTTGTGATTTTCGCACTTAAACCAACAAAATCAATTTGCTCCAATGTATCAGATAGTGAAAGATCATTTGCAATACTATAATTAATAACCTTATCTACAGATGCTGCACCCACACCACGTTTTGGTACATTTATAATTCTCGAAAAACTAATTTCATCATTTGGGTTTGCGATAAAACGTAAATAAGCTAAAACGTCTTTAATCTCTTTACGATCATAGAACTTTACTCCGCCAACCATACGATAAGGAATGTTTGATTTGACTAAAACTTCCTCCATTGCACGAGATTGCGCATTTGTACGGTATAAAATGGCTACATCGCTTAGTTGATGTACGCGTTGGTTTTTCCATTCAGCTAGTTTCCCAGCAATAAAATGGCCTTCTTCCTGTTCTGAAGCAGCTCTAAAATAATGAATTGGATTTCCTTGTCCATTTTCAGTCCATAATTTTTTAGGTTTACGATTTGAATTGTTTGTAATGACTGCATTTGCAGCATCTAGAATCGTTTGAGTAGAACGATAATTTTGCTCTAACAGAATCACTTGGGCATTATCATAATCCTTCTCAAATGAAAGAATATTTGAGATATCTGCCCCACGCCAGCGATAAATTGACTGATCCGAATCACCAACAACACAAATATTTTTATATTGCTCTGCAAGCATTTTTACAATCTTATACTGAGCATGATTCGTATCTTGATACTCATCCACATGAATATATTGAAATTTCCTTTGATAATAGTGAAGAACCTCAGGTACGCGCTCAAATAATGTAATTGTCATCATAATTAAATCATCAAAATCTAATGAATGATTTTTACGTAAGCGGTCTTGATAAGCTGCGTAGATTTCACCAATTACTTTTTCAAATGGCGTAAATGCATCTCTTGAATAATCAGCCGCAGTTTGTAATTCATTTTTCGCGCTACTGATTGACCCCAAAATAGCACGAGGATCAAATTTCTTTGCGTCTAGGTTTTTCTCTTTTAAGATGTTTTTGATAACAGTTAGTTGATCTGTTGTATCTAAAATAGAAAAACTTCTATTAATCCCAATTCGATCAATATCTCTTCGAAGAATACGTACACACATTGAGTGGAAAGTTGATACCCAAATATCTTCTGCATCCTTACCAACTAGTTTATAAATACGCTCTTGCATCTCTCTAGCTGCTTTATTTGTAAACGTTATAGCTAATATATTCCATGGAGCGACAGTTTTTTCTCCTAGCAAATATGCAATACGATGAGTAAGCACTCTCGTTTTACCCGAACCGGCACCCGCCATAATTAAAAGTGGACCATTCACCGTTTTTACTGCTTCTTTTTGCATTGGATTTAGTCCATGTAATAATTCTTCTGCTGTTTTCATTTATTTTGTCGCTCCTTTTTTTACAGCTTTCACCGTAAGTAAAGCCTCTTGTAAATTTTCATAAATAATGTTTCCAACTACAATTGTATCTGCATATTGACTTACTTCTTCCGCTTGTTTTTGAGTCGATATGCCACCACCATAAAATAACTTTGTTTGACTTACAACCTTTGATACCTCTTCGACTACTTCGATAGGTCCAAATGTTCCGCTGTATTCTAAATAAAAAATAGGTAATTTAAGTAAGGTTTCTGCCACTTCTGCATAGGCAACGATATCTTCTATAGAAAGGTCCGTATCAGACTTTGTTAGCTCAGCTGCTTTACAATTCTTATTTAATATACAGTATCCTTCCATTACTAATTCTTCAGCATGTATTAAGTGACCAAATTCCTTCATCGCTTGCTGGTGCATGCCAACAATCCACTTCGGATCCGTACTATTTAAAACAGTTGGGATAAAGTAAAAATCATATCCCGGGGTCACTGCTTCCAAATTTGAAACTTCAAGTATACAAGGAACTGCGTAGCGACGAATTCTTACTAAAAGTGATAATGTATCATCTAAAGTAACCCCATCAGTCCCACCTACTAGTATTGCATCCGTTCCCGATTCGCAAATTAGTTCTAATTCTTCATCTGTAATGTCCTTGTTAGGGTCTAATTTAAATATGTGATTCCATTGTGTATAATCGTACATTTTGTTCCTCCTCGATTTATTTTCATTCATTTCTTCATTTATTTTATTTATCTATTCTTTTCTTATTTTTCGTGTTTTAGATAGGTTAAGAAAACATAAATGTATTGTATCTTATTAAAAAGGAAAAGTAACCCTTCTTACCCTAAATTAGGAAGTGTTGAAAATTGTTTCCTCTGATAATGGAACAATTAAAGGGAAAAATGGTAATAAGTGATTTTCAAATAGAATTTAGTCACTGATTCTTATTATAAGGGGATTGTTAGGTTGAGACCAAATATTAGTTTAATGAATTCATTACTGCGAATTACAGCCGGATTGACTATTTTAGCTTATGGCACAGCAAAACTTTCAAAAAGAAGATGTAGTAATTCTGTACTCATTTTAATCATAATTGGCGCAATGAAAGTTGCAGAAGGAATATTACGTTTTTGCCCTATGACTGCATTTTGTAAAAAATGTATGATAATGGTGGAAAAACATAATGAGGAAGATTCTATCGAAGAATATATCCAACCTTCATAAAAATAGTTTATCAAAACTAATTATGAATGTATAGACGAAACAAGAACATTAGTTCTATCTAATACAAAAAGGGGCGTCAAATGACGACCCTTTTTGTATTGAAAACGTACATTATTTAGTTATTTACTTTTAGCGCTTTATGAGCTATATCATGACGGTAGAATAAGCCAGTTGATTGGATGTTGTTAATTTGATCATACACCTTGTCACAAGCTTCATTAATGGAAGCTCCGCTATGGGCAACAATTAATACTCTTCCACCGTTTGTAACATATTCATTGTTTTCAAGCTTTGTACCAGCATGAAAGATCATCGTTTGATCACTAACTGCTTGAAGTCCGTTAATGACGGCACCTTTTTCAGGTACTTCCGGATATCCATTCGCAGCAAGTACTACACCAACAACTGCTTCCTCTGACCATTTCAGTTCAATTTCTTCATTATTTAAGATAGCTAGCATGACTTCTGCTAGATCACTTTCTAAACGAGGTAATACAACTTCTGTTTCTGGGTCACCAAATCTTGCATTAAATTCAATTACCTTTGGGCCAGCAGTTGTTAACATTAGACCTGCATATAAAATACCTGTAAATTCACGTTCTTCCTGAATCATCGCTTCAGCAACAGGAAGGACAATTTCTTGTAAAGATTGCTCTACGATTGATTGAGGAATTTGCGGTACTGGTGAATATGCACCCATTCCACCGGTATTCGGCCCTTTATCTCCATCGTAAGCACGCTTATGATCTTGTGCGATAACCATTGGATATACTTTTGTTCCATGAACAAATGACATTAGTGAGAATTCTTCACCTTCTAGATACTCTTCAATTACTACAGATGCACTTGCATCACCGTATTTATCATCTAAAAGCATATCATGAAGACTAACTACTGCCTCTTCTATTGTCATAGCAACGACTACGCCCTTACCAGCTGCCAATCCATCTGCTTTAATAACAATTGGAGCACCAATCTTTTCAACGTATGATTTTGCATCTTCAAAGTTCGTAAACGTTTCATAAGCAGCAGTTGGTATATTGTATTTTTTCATTAAATCCTTCGTAAAACTTTTACTACCTTCAATAATCGCTGCTTCTTTTGTTGGTCCAAAAATCTGTAAATTCTCTTTACGAAACTCATTTACGATTCCATTCATTAAAGGAACTTCAGGACCTACAATTGTTAAATCGATTTTCTCTTCTTTAGCAAAAGCGATTAAGGCTTCATGATCACCCTCATCAATATTGACAAGCTTTGCTATATCAATCATTCCATCGTTTCCTGGAGCAACAAATACATCTGTTACGTTCTCTGATTGATTTACCTTCCAAGCTAATGTATGCTCTCGGCCACCGCGACCAATGACTAATACTTTCATCTTGTCATCTCCTCATCTATTAATGTTTAAAGTGACGTACCCCTGTAAAGACCATTGTAATGCCGTATTCATCAGCTTTTTTAATTGAATCTTCATCACGAATTGATCCACCTGGTTGAATGATTGCTGTAATACCTGCTTTAGCAGCTGCTTCCACAGTATCACTCATTGGGAAAAATGCATCAGAAGCTAAAGCAGAACCTTTTGCGTTTTCACCAGCTTGTTCAATTGCAATATTTGCAGCTCCAACACGATTCATTTGACCAGCACCCACACCAATTGTCATATGGTCTTTTGCTAATACGATCGCATTCGATTTAACATGCTTAACAACTTTCCAGCCTAGCTTTAAATTCTCCCACTCTTCATCAGTAGGTTGACGCTTTGTAGGTACTGTAATTGTTGCATCTTCAAAACCAAAAGTATCCATATCTTGACGAAGTAGACCACCATGTACAGTAGTTAATTTAGGTGCAAATGTTGGTTTCGTTTCGAAATCAACTGTTAATAAGCGTAAATTCTTTTTACTTGTAAGAATTTCTAATGCTTCTTCACTAAAAGAAGGAGCGATAATAATCTCTAAAAATAACTCATGTAATTTTTTAGCTGTTGCACCATCGATTTCATGATTAGCCGCAATAATTCCACCAAAAATTGATACTGGATCTGCTGCATATGCACGATCGTAAGCTTCTTCAATTGTTGTTCCTTCTCCAACACCGCATGGATTCATATGCTTTACAGCTACAACCGCTGGATTTGAAAATTCACGCACAATATTTAATGCTTCATTCGCATCATTAATATTATTGTATGAAAGTTCTTTGCCATGTAATTGAGTAGCATAAGCTATTGATGAAGTTGTTGGCATTGGTGCACGATAAAACGTTGCATTTTGATGAGGATTCTCACCATATCGTAAAGATTGCTTTAATTCATATGTCACTGTATAGCTCTCAGGATTTTCTTCCCCAACTTGCTCAGTTAAATAGTTCGAGATTAATGAATCATATGCCGCTGTATGACGGAATACTTTTGCAGCTAATCGACGATTCGTTACAAGTGAAACAACACTTTGATTAGCTAATTCTGTTAAAATCACATCATAATCAGTTGGGTCTACTACTACAGATACAAATTCATGATTTTTCGCTGCAGAGCGTAGCATTGTTGGGCCACCGATATCGATATTTTCAATTGCATCTTCAAATGTAACATCAGGTTTCATAATTGTTTCTTTAAATGGATATAAGTTTACACATACTAAATCAATTGGTTGAATACCAAGCTCATTCATTTGGCGCATATGCTCTTCATTTGAACGTACGCCTAAAAGTCCACCATGTATTGATGGATGTAATGTTTTTACTCGACCATCCATAATTTCTGGGAAATTCGTAACCTCGGAAATACCGATCACATCTAAGCCTGCTTCTTTTAATAATTGATAAGTACCACCTGTAGAAATAACCTCGAAATCTTGTTTTATTAATCCACTTACAAATTCAATGATACCTTGTTTATCTGATACGCTAACTAAAGCACGTTTTTTCATGTTATAAGCCCCCAAATGTAAGAATTCATTTTATCTTTTAAAATATCATTCTATTGATTAAATAACTTCTTTAATGTATCCACATATAAAACATGCTCGATATCGTGCACCTTTTTTTCTAACGATTCTTTTGTTTCATCATTATCAATTATGATCTTTTCTTGAGCAATAATTGGTCCAGTATCCATACCTTCATCAACATAATGTACCGTAACGCCTGTCGATTCGACATTAGCAAGCAAAGCTTGACCGATTGCGTCTTTTCCAGGAAATAAAGGCAGAAATGAAGGATGAATATTAACGATTTTCCCGGGAAATGCGTCTAAAATTGTCGGACCAATCAATCTCATATAACCTGCTAAAATGATAAATTCGACATTTAGCTCTTTTAAATGAGAGATCACTGCTGCTTCGTAATGTTCTTTTGATTCATATTGTTTGGCAGTAAAGACAAATGAAGGAATATTCGCTTCTTCTGCTCTTTGTATACAATATGCATTTTGACGATCACATACTAGCAATTGAATTGTTGCGTTTAATTCTCCGCTCCTAGTCGCATCAAGAATTGCTTGAAAGTTGCTGCCATTTCCTGAAGCAAATACGGCAATGTTTTTCATTACAGTGAACCTCCACCAAAAGTGACACCTTCACCTGCATTCGTTCTACCAATGATGAAAACTTTTTCATCAGATTCTTCTAATAGATTAATAATGTCATGTAAGTTTTCCTCTTTAATTGCCAGTACCATTCCAATTCCCATATTAAAAATATTAAACATTTCTTCGCGCTTTAGTTCACCAGTTTCTTCTAAAAGATCAAAAATTGGTTGGATTGGCCATGAACCATAGTCAATTTCTGCACCGATACCTTCTGGAAGCATTCTAGGAATATTTTCAATAAATCCTCCACCAGTAATATGAGCCATTCCATTAATCTCAAAGTTTTTCAGCACATTTAAGATTGGTTTTACATAAATTTTTGTAGGACGAAGTAATTCTTCACCTAATGTATGTCCAAGTTGATCAATGTGTTGATCAAGAGTGTATCCACCTTTTTCTAATAGCACTTTACGAACTAGCGAATAACCATTACTATGAATACCATTTGAAGAAATACCTAGAAGAATGTCACCTGCTTGAATGTTTTGCCCTGTAACCAACTTAGATTTATCTGCAATCCCAACAGCAAATCCTGCAATATCATATTCATCTTCTGGGTACATACCTGGCATTTCTGCAGTTTCTCCTCCAATTAAAGAACAACCTGCTTGAATACAACCTTCTGAAACACCTTTTACAATATGTTCAATTCTCTCAGGCACTGCTTTTCCTACAGCTAAATAATCAAGGAAAAATAATGGCTCTGCTCCTTGAACAACTATATCATTCACACACATCGCGACTGCATCAATGCCTATCGTATCGTGACGGTCCATTTGGAATGCTAATTTTAATTTTGTTCCAACTCCGTCAGTTCCTGATACAAGAACCGGCTCCTTATAATTGAACTTGGATAAATCGAACATTCCTCCAAATCCACCTAAACCACCAAGTACTTCTTGACGCATTGTTTTTTGAACGTGTTTTTTCATTCTGTTGACTGCTTCATAACCAGCTTCAATATCTACACCAGCTTGTTTATATGCATTCGCCATGTGATGATTTCCCCTCTCGTTCCTCATAAATATATTCAAGAAAGGCGACGACTTTTGCTCGCCGCCTCTAATTTGTCTTAACGGTATTTCTATTAATTGTGAGAATGTACTAGCTCATTTTCATCATAAATCACTGTAGGATAGCACCCAGTAAAGCATGCTGTACATTGACCTCTTGTTGGTCCTGCATGGTTTCGTCCAATTGCACCTAATAAGCCTTCTAAACTAATAAATTCAAGTGTGTCTGCTCCAATTTCTTCACACATTTCTGCAACTGTTTTAGAAGCAGCGATTAACTCTTCTCTAGTTGAAGTATCAATTCCGTAGTAGCAAGGGTTTTTAATAGGTGGTGCACCGATTCGAACATGTACTTCACTAGCTCCCGCATCGCGAAGCATTTGTACGATTCTTCGGCTAGTCGTACCACGAACAATCGAATCATCAACCATTACAACTCGTTTACCTTCAACAATTGAACGAACTGGTGAAAGCTTCATTTTTACACCTTGCTCACGAAGTTCCTGAGAAGGCTGGATAAACGTACGTCCAACATATCTATTTTTAATCAAACCAATTTCATATGGGATGCCAGATTCTTCTGCATAACCAATAGCCGCTGAAATACTTGAATCAGGAACACCAATGACAACATCAGCCTCAACTGGAGACTCATTTGCCAATACTCTTCCCATGTTTTTACGAGCAGCATGAACATTGATATTATCAATATTGCTATCAGGACGTGAGAAGTAAATATACTCCATGCTACAAATTGTGTGATCGATTGTAGAAGTAAATTGATCTGATTCGATTCCATCATCAGAGATAATTAATAATTCTCCTGGGTTAATATCACGAATATATTTAGCACCTACAACATCAAATGCACATGTTTCAGAAGCTACTACATAAGCATCACCCATTTTAGCTAAAGCTAAAGGTCTAAATCCATTAGGATCTAATGCAACATACATTGCATCTTCAGTTAGTACTAAATAAGCAAATGCTCCTTTAATCATATTTAAAGATGCTTTTATGCAATCTTTTAATGGTGCTGAACCATTTCGTTTGATTAAATGGGCAAGAACCTCTGTATCAGATGTAGTTTGGAATATACTACCTTGCATTTCTAAATCTTTTCTTAATCTATTCGCATTAACTAGATTTCCATTATGAGCAAGTGCAAGTCCACCTGTGTGCGATTGAAATAAAAGTGGTTGAACGTTTTCATACCCTCCACCACCTGCAGTTGCATAGCGCACATGACCGATTGCTGCTTTTCCATTTAAGTCATTTAATTGACCTTTACTGAAAACTTCAGTGATTAAACCTAAGCCTTTTGCACCTTCAAGTTTCTGACCATCAGTTACAACAATACCTGCACCTTCTTGGCCTCTATGCTGCAGACTGTGAAGACCATAGTAGGAAATTTGGGCAGCATCAGTATGCCCCCAAATTCCAAATATTCCACATTCTTCATTTAACCCTTTTATTTCAGCAAACATGGGATCGCCTCTTTCCAAGACTGTTTTAATTCCTCAACAGAAGCATGAAGAACTGTTTCATTTTGTTGATTGCGGATCGTAACTGAAGTTTCTTCTGTAACTGTACCAATTAATTTCGCTTCAACCATCGCTTCAAATTGTGACTTATGCTCTGGCTTAACAGAAAGTAAGAAACGAGATTGTGTTTCACTAAATAATGCAGCTACCTCATTACCTTCAATTGAAATATTTGCCCCTACACTTGTTGGACCAAATGTACTTTCAGCAATTGCAACACCAAGTCCACCTTCAGAGATATCATGAGCTGATGCAACAACACCTGCTTGAATCGCTGCAAGAATTTGTTCTTGTCGTTTTGACTCAACTGTTAAATCAATACTTGGTGCTTTACCGAAGATCTTTCCAGCATTTAAAAGCTTTTGTAGCTCACTGCCACCAAATTCTTCTTTCGTCTCACCAATTACATAAATTAAATCACCAGCAGTTTTAAAATGCTGTGTTGTAATATGATCAATGTCTTCAATTAATCCAACCATACCTACTACAGGTGTTGGATAAACTGCTTCGCCATTCGTTTCATTGTAAAGTGATACATTTCCACCGATAACAGGTGTACTTAATACATTACAAGCATCGCTCATGCCGTCAGTTGCTTTTTCTAACTGCCAGAAAATTTCAGGCTTTTCTGGATTTCCAAAGTTTAAGCAGTCAGTTATTGCTAGAGGACGAGCACCTGAACAAATAACATTACGTGCTGCTTCAGCAACAGCAATTTTGCCACCAACTTCTGGATCTAAATATAGATAACGTGCATTACAATCTGTCGTCATTGCAAGAGCTTTTTTCGTATCACGAATTCGAATTACAGCTGCATCAGAACCAGGTGCCACTACAGTGTTTGTTCTTACCATATAGTCATACTGTCCGTAAACCCACTCTTTACTTGCGATTGTAGGTTGAGCTAGTAATTGTTTTAATGTTTCTTTTGAATCTTTCAACTCAGGAACATAGTTTTCCATCGCTTGGAACTCACCATAATAAGCAGGCTCTGTAGATGGTTTATGGTATACTGGTGCTTCTTCTGCTAAAGCGTCAACTGGTAATTCTGCAACCACTTCTCCGTTATGAAGTAATCGAAGCATTTTGTCATCCGTTACACGTCCAACAGATACAGCGTGTAGATCATATTTTTCGAATAACTCTACAATTTCATTTTCTCTTCCTTTTTCTACAACAAGTAACATACGCTCTTGAGATTCAGATAACATCATTTCGTAAGCCGTCATACCCGCTTCACGTTGAGGAACTAAATCAAGATTCATCTCGATTCCCATACCAGCTTTTGAAGCCATTTCTGCAGATGAAGATGTCAGTCCTGCAGCACCCATGTCCTGGATACCAACAAGCGCATCATTTTGAACAACCTCTAAACATGCTTCAAGTAATAGTTTTTCCATAAATGGATCACCCACTTGAACCGCTGGACGTTTCTCTTCAGATGCATCTGATAATTCTTCTGAAGCAAATGTTGCGCCATGGATACCGTCGCGACCTGTTGATGCTCCAACATACATAACAGTGTTTCCTACACCATGAGCTTGACCTTTTTTAATGTCTTTATGATTAATTAAGCCAACACACATTGCATTTACTAAAGGATTTCCTTCATAACAAGGATCAAAATTTACTTCTCCGCCCACAGTTGGAATTCCAATACAGTTACCATAACCTGCGATTCCAGCCACTACTTCTTCGAATAAATACTTTACTCTAGGTGTTTCTAATTCACCAAAACGTAAAGAGTTCAGAAGAGCAACAGGTCGTGCACCCATTGAGAATACATCACGAATAATTCCACCTACTCCAGTAGCAGCCCCTTGGTAAGGTTCAATTGCTGATGGGTGATTATGACTTTCAATTTTAAATACAACTGCTTGCTCATCACCAATATCAACAATACCTGCACCTTCACCTGGTCCTTGTAAAACGTGCTCTCCGCTTATAGGGAATTTACGTAATAGAGGTTTAGAATTTTTATAGCTACAATGTTCTGACCACATTACAGAGAATAATCCAAGTTCAGTATAATTTGGTCCACGACCAATAATTGATTTAATTAATTGGAACTCTTCATCTGTTAAGCCCATAGTGGCATAAATTCTTTCTTCTTCAATTTGCATTGGGTTTGGCTCAAGAAGTAACGACATGGTTTTCCCTCCAGTTTCTTACAATCGAACGAAATAGTTGAAGTCCATCAGCGCTGCCTAACAAAGTATCTACTGCACGCTCAGGGTGTGGCATCATTCCTAAAACATTTCCTTTTTCATTTACAATACCTGCAATATCATCTAAACTACCATTCGGATTATTTTGATAACGGAAAATAATCTGATTATTATTTTTAAGAGATTCATATGTTTCATTGTCGCAATAGTAATTTCCTTCACCATGTGCGATTGGTACAGTGATCACTTGACCTTTTTCATAACCAGTTGTAAACATTGTTTCATTGTTTTCAACAACTAATTCTACTTGGCCACACATAAATTTTAATTTCTCATTACGTCGAAGCGTTCCTGGTAAAAGACCTGCTTCTGTTAATATTTGAAATCCATTACATACTCCAAATACTGGTTTACCTTCAGCAGCAGCCTTTTTTACAGCTTCCATCACATTGGCAAAACCTGCAATTGCGCCAGAGCGTAAGTAATCACCATATGAGAAACCACCTGGTAATAAAATACCGTCAAATTCATCTAAATTAGTTGAATCATGCCATACGTATTCTACTTCTTCGCCTAATTCATCTTTTATTGCATGATACATATCTACATCACAATTTGATCCTGGAAACACAATTACTGCAAACTTCACTGTGCGACTACCTCCTCTACCTCATAACGGTAATCTTCAATTACGATGTTTGCTAATAATTTTTCACACATTTCTTTTACTGAAGCATCTAAATCAACTACATTTTTATCAATTAAAAGTTCCATATATTTACCGATACGAACATCATTTACTTCATTGAAATTCATGCTATGAAGCGCGTTTTTCACTGCATTTCCTTGTGGATCTAATACACTTTCTCTTAATGTAACGAATACTCTTACTTTGAACATGATAATCCCCCTAAGCGTTTTAAAATTTCTTCGTATCCATCTGTTAAGTTCCCTAAATCTCTTCGGAACACATCTTTATCAAACTTTGCGTTCGTCTCTTTATCCCATAAACGGCATGTATCAGGTGAAATTTCGTCTGCTAATAAAATTGAGCCATCATTTAACTTACCGAACTCTAATTTAAAATCGACTAATCGAACATTACATTCGTTAAAATGATCAACTAATATATTATTTACACGAAGAGCAATTTCTTTAATTGTTTGAAGTTCTTCAGGTGTCGCTAGCTCAAGTGATGCGATGTGATCTTCATTTACAATCGGATCTCCTAAGTCATCACGTTTATAGTAGAATTCAACGATTGGTTTAGCTAAAACCACACCTTCATCTAATCCCATTCGTTTAGATAAACTACCAGCAACAATATTTCGTACAACAACTTCTAAAGGAACAATTGTTACTCGTTTAACGAGTTGTTCAAGCTCTGATGTTTTTTCTACGAAATGTGTATCTATACCTGAATCCATTAACTTTGAAAATAGTAAGCTAGTAATCTCATTATTTAAACGGCCTTTACCAGCTATTTCTGCTTTCTTTTCCCCATTAAAAGCTGTCGCAGAATTTTTATACTTTACTCGTACAATTTCTGGATTGTCTGTAGAATAAATTCTCTTAGCTTTACCTTCATACAATAATTCTTGCTCTACCATGAAACATTGCCCCCCATAAATTTATATCTACACTTAATTGAATGTTAGCTATTTTTATTTTGTTTGGCTAAGGTCGAAAATGAATCCACCCTAGCCAAACGCATGTTTCTTAATTTAATCCTAAGCGTTCAAAGATTGTATCTACTTGACTTAAATGGTAGCTATAGTCGAAGCAATCAGCAATTTCCTCTTTCGTTAATAATGAGGTAATTTTTTCTTCGGCTTCTACTAATTCTTTAAATTGTACTTGTGTTTCCCATGCTTCCATTGCTTTTGGTTGAACTGTATCATAAGCCTCTTCACGTGACATTCCTTTTTCGATTAGAGCAAGTAATACACGTTGTGAGTAAATCAATCCATACGTTCTATCCATATTGCGTTTCATGTTTTCAGGGAATACAGTTAAGTTTTTCACGATATTACCAAAACGGTTTAACATATAGTTTAAAAGAATTGTTGCATCTGGTAAGATAATTCTTTCTGCTGATGAATGAGAAATATCTCTTTCATGCCAAAGTGACACGTTTTCATAAGCTGTAATCATATGTCCTCTAATAACACGTGCTAACCCTGTCATATTTTCAGAACCAATCGGGTTACGCTTATGAGGCATTGCAGAAGAACCTTTTTGACCTTTAGCAAAGAATTCTTCTACTTCGCGCGTTTCACTTTTTTGTAATCCACGTACTTCAGTTGCAAACTTCTCGATTGATGTTGCAATTAAAGATAATGTCGACATATAGTGTGCATGACGATCACGTTGTAATGTTTGAGTTGAAATAGGTGCAGCTTGAATACCTAATTTCTCACATACATATTCTTCAACAAACGGAGGAATATTTGCATATGTTCCTACAGCTCCTGAAATCTTACCAACTCGCACACTTTCAGTAGCATGCTTGAAGCGTTCTAAGTTACGTTTCATTTCTTCCGTCCATAGAGCAAGCTTTAGGCCGAATGTAGTTGGTTCTGCATGAACACCATGAGTACGTCCCATCATTACTGTATACTTATGTTCTTTTGCTTTATTTTCAAGAATTCCAATAAAATTCTCTATGTCTTTAAATAAAATATCATTTGCTTGTTTTAATAAATACGAAAGTGCCGTATCTACTACGTCTGTAGATGTTAAACCGTAATGTACCCATTTACGCTCATCGCCTAATGTTTCTGATACTGCACGAGTAAACGCTACTACATCATGACGAGTTTCTTTTTCAATCTCATAAATTCTATTGATATCAAAAGAAGCATTCTCACGTAATACTTTTACGTCCTCTTTTGGAATATCACCTAATTCAGCCCACGCTTCACAAGCTAAGATTTCAACTTCTAACCAAGCTTTAAATTTGTTTTCTTCTGTCCAAATAGCTGCCATTTCTGGGCGTGAATAACGTTCAATCATACATTTACCTCCACTGGGTTCCTTTTCCAGATCCCTAACTCTTCTACTTTTTTCATTGCTTCTTCGGTTGTTGCTGCCATTATATTAATATGTCCCATTTTACGGCCTTTTTTACTTTCCTCTTTACCGTAAAGATGAACTTTTAATGTGCTATCTTTCTTCATAACTTTTAATACTTCTTCAACATGTTCACCCAGTATGTTTACCATTACAACTGGTTTTAATAATTCAGTACTACCTAAAGGTAAATTACATATTGCTCTAACATGTTGATTAAACTGTGAAGTCTCGCCCGCATTCATACTATAATGTCCTGAATTATGTGGACGTGGAGCTAATTCATTTACAAAAACCTGTCCATCATTTGTAACAAATAATTCAATTGCCAAAACACCCACTAAATGAAATGAACTAGCAATTTTTTCTGCATATTGATCAACAGTGTTTTTTACAGATTCTGTTATGTTTGCTGGTACTGATGATGTATGCAGTATTTGATTAAAATGAACATTTTCTGCAATTGGGAAAGTATTTACATCCCCGTTTAAATTTCTTGCGACAATAATTGACAATTCTTTTTCAAAAGGTACCCACCCTTCAAGAATACATTGTTGTTTAGCAATTAAACTTAATGCTTCCTCGAAAGCTACTTCTGATTTTATAACGACTTGCCCTTTTCCATCATATCCACCCGTTGTTGTTTTCAAAACTGCAGGTAAACCAATTATTGAAATTGCTTCAAAAAATTGAGCCTCATTTTCTACTAATCGAAAAGGTGCAACCTGGATGCCTAAATTTTGAATGGCAGTCTTCTCTGTTAACCTATTTCTCGTTAACTTCAATAACTCACTACCTTGTGGTAAATATGAATTTCCTTCTAAATATTCCAAAGCTTTTACATCTATATTTTCAAATTCATATGTTATAACGTCACTTAATTCCGCGAGCTGACTAATTGCTTGTAAGTCAGAGTATTCAGCAGTTATCTCGAAATCAGCTATTTGTCCACACGGTGAATTTGGCGTAGGATCTAAAACGGCAATTTTATATCCCATTTCTTTTGCAGAAAGCGCCATCATTCTACCTAACTGTCCACCGCCGATAATTCCAATTGTTTGCCCTGGTAAGATTACTTTTTTATTCATAGTAAAACACTACCTTCTGTCACTTCTTTTCGTGTGTTTTCACGACGGGATTCTAACGCTTGATAAACTTCTTGTTTATGAATACTAATAATTTGTGCTGCAAGTAATCCAGCGTTTGTAGCTCCTGCTTTACCAATTGCTACTGTTGCTACTGGCACTCCTCCTGGCATTTGTACGATTGATAGTAATGAATCTAAGCCATTTAAAGCTTTAGATTGAACCGGTACACCAATTACAGGTAATGTTGTTTTCGCAGCAACCATTCCCGGTAGATGAGCAGCTCCACCAGCGCCAGCAATTATTACTTGTATTCCTCTTTCTCTAGCAGTTTCTGCATATTCAAACATTAAATCTGGTGTACGATGAGCTGATACCACTCGTTTTTCATAGCTAATATTTAGTTCATCTAATACATCACATGCATTTTTCATTGTTTCCCAATCACTTGTACTTCCCATAATGATCCCAACTACCGGTTTCATCCATTTTCCCCCAAGTAAATTATCGCTGTTAATTTTTTCCACAAAAAAAGCCTAGAGTAGTATTATCTCTATGATGAGAAAGATAATCTACCTAGGCGCATACAAATAAACGTACACGTGTGATTAACTTCCCCTCATAGTCTAGTAATTTAAGGTTACTAGGTAGAAACTTTTGGGCCATATTCCCAACTTTATATGAGGTTTTGCTAAACTTCCTATATTTATAGTAACAATTAATGTTACCTTTTTCAATAAATATGAATATTTTATTTAAAAAATATTTTAATGTTCGTGTTTTACTCTATTTTTATGTTCTATTTTACGTGAATATGATTGATTTTCACATTCTTTTCTCTAATTACTTCTTTTCTGCATCCTATTTAATAAATTTGAAATAAAAAATGCTCACTAAACAAATTATTAAAAAACTTACCACTTTGAAACTACTTATACATTAACTTAAAATCAGTAAGCTATCAACACAATAAAATTAAAAAGGCGTGACCGATGAGGTCTACGCCCTTTCAAACAATATATTTTTATTCGATTATACTTATAATTTCTTCAAGTATTTCCTTTTGAATTTGATCAACTTTAGAAAAGTCCATGGCTTCAATATAAATCGCTTCTAACTGATCCCGAAGAACTTTTACTTCTGCCAAGTAAGATATAGCCTCTTTCATTTTATCTTTATAGGACTTTGTCGTTCTTTCAATTTCATTTGAAAATTTCTCATCAGTCCCTGGAGTAATACATCTTTCATACATATCAATTATTTCATCATTTTTTCGATCTGGAAAGTATTCATGTGGAGCAGTGCTATCAAAAATTGCTATACTTTTTTCAGGAATTATCACCATATCAAGACTATTCGGATCGAAGCCGCAATGATAAACCTCAATATCAAACCCTCTTGATTCTCCTACTGATGCAATTTTCTTTAACATAGTAGATTTACCGGAACCTGCTCTACCTTTAATAAAATAACGTTTTTCAATGTCTTCTGTTAAATTTTGAATAAAATCAACTGCACCACTTGGAGTAGCTGCACCTAAAAATCTATGCTTTATCTTAGGTTCTTTTGATACAGTATCATTACTAAAGAATAACTCATTTAGTTCATCAGTCAGTTTATTAGCTTCTTGAAAGTCCATATTAGATATATAAATTTCTTCAATTTCATCATGAGCCTTTAGTGCAGCTGAAAATGTGTCATATGCAGTTTGAAATTTCCTCGAAATCTCATCATTTAAAGATAATATTGCTTCTTTATGAACTGATAATTTTTTCGAGTTCCATGCGTCACCTAGATTGACGTATTCTTCAATTACACCAGGAGCTTTCGGTTCAATTACATGGGGTGCGGTTCCATCAACTATTCCAATTTGAAATTCCGGGACAATAACGCCGTCAACAGATTTGGTATCTGAAGAGCAATGTAAATATTCTATATTTAACCCTTTGTTTACGATGAGCTCTCCAATTGATTTTATCAATGTTGATTTTCCTGTTCCTGGTCCACCCTTTAGAATATATAATTTGTTTAAATCCTCTAAAGCTGAGTCATAGAGATTATAAAATCCTTTTGCTGTGTTGCCACCTGCATAATAATTACGAATTTTCCCTCTCATCTATTCCCCTCCGTTCAATCTAACATATGTAAACTCTCTTAGAAGGGTGTTTGCCCATTATTGATATTATTTACTCTTTACCATAAAATATAAGACCTATGTTATTGTTCATTGAGGTATACATTCATTTAAGTGAGACAAGAAAAATTTCATTCGGTCATTATACTTGCCTCCTAAATTTTTCTGAACCTCTATCGGTTATGAGTATAATAAGAACAAACACAAAAAAACATCAGCTTAATAGCTGATGTTTTTCATTTACCAGGCGACGTTCTACTCTCACAGGGGGAAACCCCCAACTACCATCGACGCTGAAGAG
>Ga0209676_1001271_pt1 | contig 26199 bp, 26 predicted proteins | sample AraplaCvi_mLB_r2_FD_184282 | JGI IMG/M metagenome (GOLD analysis project Ga0209676, IMG submission 184282) | Arabidopsis root microbial communities from North Carolina, USA - plate scrape MF_Cvi_mLB_r2 (SPAdes) (version 2) | ecosystem: Host-associated > Plants > Roots > Endosphere | place: USA... | reverse complement strand
TGTGCACGTAATCCATTAATCAATGTTCCGATTTCGGGCATTGGTGGTATTTCCAACTGGCAAGATGCTGTGGAGTTTATATTAATGGGTGCTACAGGTGTGCAAGTTTGTACAGCAGCGATGCATCATGGCTTTAGTATTGTTGAGGATATGATTGATGGACTGGGTAACTATTTAGACGATAAAGGCATTGCCTCTGTCATGGATTTAGTAGGTCGCTCAGTTGCCAGATATTCTAATTGGGGTGACCTGGATTTAAACTATAAAATCGTAGCTGAAATTAATAATGATGTTTGTATTAATTGTAACAAGTGTCATATTGCATGTGAGGATACATCGCACCAATGTATTGATTTATATACGGAAGATGGCCGGCCAATGCTGAAAGTTCGGGAAGAGGACTGTGTAGGTTGTAATTTGTGCTCAATCGTCTGTCCTGTAGATGGTGCAATTAAAATGGTTGAACGCAAACCTACAGTTCCTCCAATGACTTGGAATGAACGTCAATCTCTGATTAGCAGTCTATCAAAGTAAAAAAGTTAAAGCCTTCAGCAGATGTACGGAATCGGAAAGGAGTACTTTGTGCAAGCACAAAGCCGATTCCAGACCTAATTATGCCGAGGCATAATTGATAAAACTGAAATTCCACCTTCCTTCAGCATTTTCGTTGAAGGAAGGAATAACCCCAATGTAAGTTGTCACGGAAATTGGAAAAAAAGGAGAGATTATATGGAACGTGAAGGGAATTATTTAAAATCCCCAGATTTACTTCCAGTGACACATCAACAAAGAAATATTGGAACATTTGGTTTTGCAGTAATTTGGATAGGTATGGCAATTGTATTAGCTGCTTTTGCAATCGGTGGTTCGGCAATTATGAACTTACCATTGCCAATGGTCATTTTAGCAACCTTGATTGGCTCTTGTTTAATTGGTGTATTTATGACGTTAATTGGTGATATAGGGATTGAGCATGGCTTATCATTCCCGGTATATATGCGTGCTCCGTTCGGTACATTTGGTACACATATTCCGTCGCTAGTCCGAGGTGTAACAGCTGCATGTTGGTTCGGTCTGAACACTTATTTCGGAGCACTAGCTATAAACGGAATTTTAAATTTGCTTTTTGATTTTGATAATTGGTTTATCTGTTTCATTGTCTTTGCAGCACTTCAGTTATTTAATACTTCGCTAGGTATTAAATCTATTGAGCGCTTTGCAGATTTAGCAGCGCCAGTTATTATTTTAATTTCTTGCTGGATGTATTATACATTGGCAGATACTGCAACAGCTCAAGGGAAAAATATTTGGACGTGGGTAGAAACGCCTACGACAGGATTTACAGCCTTCACAGCATTTATGGTAGTGATTATGGCGAATATGGGCTTTTGGTCGACATTAGCAGCCGACATGCCCTCACTTTCACGCTTCTTTAAAGCACCAAAAAATGAACACAATTGGTTCAAACGCAATAAAACACAGTTAGTTGGCTCTTTAATCGTCATGCCAATTACAAATACTTTCATTGTGACAATAGGTGCTGTTTGTTACATGGCTGTTGCCTCAGCAGATCCTATAAATGCATTACAGCAAAGTGCTAGTGGTTTTATATTAGGCATTTTACTATTAATGATCGTGCTAGCACAATGGTCAACTAACACCTCTGCAAATGTTATACCAGCGGCAACAATTTTCTCAAATATCGGTGGTCCAAAAGTACCGTTTTTGGTTGGGGTTGTTATTGCGGGGATAATTGGTATTCTTGCGCAGCCATGGAGTTTATTTGATGTGTTAGTAAACGCACTTTTAATTATCGGAGGTATTTTAACAGCCATAGTCGGTATTTTATATGCTGATTATTATTTAATTCGTAAACGACGTGTACATGTAAAAGCACTTTATGAATTAGAAGGTCAATTTAAGTATTGGAATGGTTTTAACTTAGCAGGTTTAATCGCTTGGGTTATCGGTGGCGCAGTGGCAAATATTTTCTCGACTTATTCATCATTAGTAGGGTTCTTTGTAGGAGCATTCGTATATTATGTTTTAGCGAAGTATTGGTGGTTTAGAAAGTACCCTCAAGCTGAGCTAGAAGATTCAAGCGATGCAAAATATTTAGGTATTACAGCTGGTCATAATTTGGATGAACTATTTGGACAGCAACAAACGCCTGCGCCAACTGCTGTTCCAGATGAGGGTGATGTCGTTGAGCAACCAGATCCGCTGTTAGAAATAAAAGGTGCCGATTGAAAATTAAACGCCAAGATTTTCACAAAAGAGATGAGGTGATGGCATGTCAGAATACCAACAAAGCACAGAAGAAATAAAAAAGGTGGATCATTATTTAGATAGTGGCTTTAAGATCAAATATGTTTACGAAAATTTAAGTGGATTGTTTGTAGAATTTGCGCGTCAAGAAGAGGTTATACTGTTGCAAATTTTAACAGCAGATGCCCGTAAATACTTCTCTGCAAAGCTTCAGGAACAGACATTATTGCAGTAACAAAGTAAACTCTATTCCATTCAACGTCTTACGTAATGGAATAGAGTTTTTTTACATAATAAAATCTAAGTTGTGATTCGATTACGGCTAAAGCAAGATAAAAATTGTTGCTACAACAACTATCCAATTGTAATGACAGCCGAAGTGGTGGAAAGAACCGTCAAAGTCGTGGAAAGAACCGCCGAAGCGACGGATAGAATCGTCGAAGCGACGGATGGAATCGCCGAAGCGACGGATAGAACAGCCAAGGCGACGGATAGAATCACCGAAGCGACGGATGGAATCGCCAAAGTGATGGATAGAACAGCTAAAGTCGTGGATAGAATCGTCAAAGTCGTGGATAGAACAGCCAAAGTCGTGGATAGAACCGCCGAAATCTTGGATAGAACCGTCAAAATCGTGGATAGCCTGCCGAAGCGACGGATAGAACAGCCGAAGTGACGGATAGAATCGCCAAAGCGACGGAAAAAACAGCCGAAGTGACGGATAGAATCGCCAAAGCGACGGAAAGAACAGCCGAAGTGACGGATAGAATCGCCAAAGCGAGGGATAGAACAGCCGAAGTGACGGATGGAACAGCTAAAGTCGTGGATAGAACCGTCAAAGTCATGGATAGCCCCGCCAAAATCGTGGATAGAACCGTCAAAATGATGGATAGCCCTGCCAAAATCGTGGATAGCCTGCCGAAGCGACGGAAAGAACAGCCGAAGTGACGGATAGCCCCATCAAAGCGACAGATAGCCCCGTCAAAATGACCAGACCCCTTATCGTGTTACCGTAATTTATGTTTTTCCTAAAAATACAATTGTATTTTTCAAAATAATTTATTATTATTAAAAAATAATTCATCGAAGAAAAAGACATCAGGGAAAGAGGCGTTATTGAGTGGCAAATAAAGAATTAAAAAGGGGATTAGAGGCGCGTCATATCCAGATGATTGCTCTTGGGGGTACAATTGGCGTGGGTCTATTTATGGGTTCTGCAAGCGCTATTCAGTGGACTGGGCCTTCTGTGCTTCTTGCATATGCTATGGCAGGCATATTTATTTTTTTCATTATGCGAGCTATGGGGGAAATGCTCTATATGGAGCCTAGTACAGGTTCCTTTGCAACGTTTGGCTATAAATATATACATCCATTAGCTGGTTATTTAACAGCGTGGAGTAATTGGTTCCAGTGGGTTATTGTTGGTATGTCAGAAATTATTGCAGTAGGAACATATATGCAATATTGGTATCCAGATTTACCGGCATGGATTCCAGGATTAATTGCAATGGTAATTTTAGGTGTTGCCAACTTTATTTCTGTTAAATCGTTTGGAGAATTTGAATTTTGGTTTGCCATGATTAAGATTGTCACGATTATATTAATGATTGTTGCCGGTTTTGGTCTCATTTTCTTTGGGATTGGTAATGATGGTATTGCCATCGGATTATCGAATCTATGGAATCATGGAGGCTTCTTTACTGGCGGTTGGTCAGGCTTCTTCTTCGCTTTATCATTAGTCGTTGCCGCTTATCAAGGTGTCGAGCTTATTGGAATTACAGCGGGAGAAGCGAAAAATCCTCAAAAAACTATTACGAATGCGATTCAAAGTATTATTTGGCGTATTTTAATATTTTATATAGGTGCGATCTTTGTCATTGTGACGGTTTATCCGTGGGATGAATTAGGTACAATTGGTAGCCCGTTTGTAGCCACGTTTGCAAAGGTTGGCATTACTGCTGCGGCAGGGATTATTAATTTTGTTGTCATAACAGCGGCAATGTCAGGTTGTAATAGTGGAATTTATAGTGCGGGGCGTATGCTATATACGCTTGCTATGAATGATCAAGCACCTAAATGTTTTGCAAAGCTTTCTAGTAATGGTATTCCGATATTCGGTACGGTAGGCGTGCTAATTGGTTTGATCATCGGGGTTATTTTAAGTTACATTGCACCAGGAAATTTATTTGTATATGTATACAGCGCTAGTGTATTACCAGGGATGATTCCATGGTTTGTTATATTAATAAGTCAAATACGATTTAGAAAAATAAAAGGTGAACAACTGTCAAAGCATCCATTCAAAATGCCATTTGCGCCTTTTACAAACTATATAACGATTGCCTTCTTAGTAATGGTGCTAATCGGTATGTGGTTTAATGATGATACACGAGTTTCTCTCATTGTAGGAATTATATTCTTAGTCATTGTGACAATGAGCTACTTTGTACTTGGTATCGGGAAAAATCGTCCTGTTAAAAATAAATAATCAAATAGATTTGTTAAAAGGGTGTATTTCTACTTAATGAAATACATCCTTTTTTCTTTTTGTGATAAAAATTTTGCCTTGAGAACAAATACCCGCGCGAAGCAGGTGAATACCCGCGAAAGGAGAACAAATACCCGCGCAGGAGGAGAATACCCGTGAAAGGAGAACAAATACCCGCGCGAAGCAGGTGAATACCCGCGGAAGGAGAACAAATACCCGCGCGAAGCAGGTGAATACCCGCGAAAGGAGAACAAATACCCGCGCAGGAGGAGAATACCCGCGGAAGGAAAACAAATACCCGCGCGAAGCAAGAGAATATCCGTGAAGAAGATCTCAAAGTTTTTAGGTGTACATTTTGGAAATCTCAATAGGACGAAAAGGGACAATCCATTGAGAATTGGATTGTCCCTTTCATTTACTGTTCTTTCCGCATAATAAAGCTTAAATGTCTACCAGCCTGTTTATCTTGGCGATAGGAAAAACCATCTGGGCTTATATATGTGCAAGTTGAATCCATCAAAATCTGCTTAGAAGGAATTCCTACAAGCTCACATTGTTTTTTGACAGTTTTTTGATTATCAATATGATATTTATTTGTTTCTGCATTGAAATACATAAAGTCCTCAGCATAGCCTAGGTTGTGGAATTTTTCATAAACATCTTGGTCCACTTCAAATTTCTGCTGACTGAGAGCCATACCGATTTGTACGTGAAAATCTTGCGGATTACAATGCTCATGCTCCAGCAAATGTTGGAAAAGCTTTAATGTTACTTCCTTGACAGTTCCTTGCCAGCCTGAATGTACCACGCCAATAAGGCCATTAACTTCATTATAAAAAATGACAGGTACGCAATCTGCTGTAAAACTACATAAAAGTAAATTCGGATCTAATGTATAAAGTGCATCGGTATTAGCAATGGCAGAGTCCATCTGCTCAGCGCCACGCCCTTTATCAGAAACTGTAACTTTATAGAAATTGGCACTATGAGTTTGTTGAGTGCAAATAAAATTATTTAAATCACAATGCAAAGTAGCTGCTAATTTTTTTCGGTTTTCTAGTACATCCGCTACATTCACACATGTATGCAGTGCCATATTATTTTGTTCAAGCTCGATGTCATTCTTTAAGGTAGTGCCTGCAATAAATTGGTCGTTATCGAAATAAATTTTTGTTTTCATATCATCACCTCGTCTTACTATATATGAATAGTCAATGAATGTATAGGCGCTTACTAACTGTTATGATTTTTTAAGAGTCTTGAGTATTTACATACCCTTCTACAGATTTTTTAGACATAAAGAGTGAATTTCTTTACATATAGTATCGAAGAATCATTAATAGAGGGAAGGAGCACGTATATATGACTCAAGAGAAAATCCTATTGATTTGCCAATTAGGCATGGGGCTATTTTGGATTATTACATACATACTAATCATCAAACAAGGATTTCAGGATAAGAAATATGGCATGCCAATGGCCGCAATTTGTGCCAATATTTCATGGGAATTTATCTTTGCCTTTATGTATCCACAAAATGACTTGCAAAGGATAATTACTTTCTTGTGGTTTCTTTTAGACATCTTTATTATGATGCAATTTTTACGTTATGGTCATAAAGAATACAAAAAATTAATTCCAAGAAAGATATTTTACTCATCTTTTTTCATCACGCTTGGTGTAAGTTTTTTCATTATTTTAGCGATGATGCATGAATTCAATGATATAGAAGGGAAATATGCTGCATTTATACAAAATCTGATGATGTCAGGGTTGTTTATCGCCTTATTTTTACAAAGAGGAAACTTAAGCGGCCAATCAATGGGCATAGCCGTTTGTAAAATGATCGGTACTATGTTTGCAGCAGTTGGCTTCTATATGTACTTTAGAACACCATTGATTACTATTATCTCGGTTGCGACCCTTATTTATGATTGGATTTATATAGTATTAATCTATAGATTTCACGTGAAATATGCTAAATAAAAGACTTTAAATCTGCAAGCTTTTTGCGGTAAAAGCATCCTTGAATAGTTCAGGTCATAGAGCGAATATCCTGAACAAAAACTATACACATATAGGTGTAGGATATGTGAAGGAGGCAATTACTGGACACGAATGTTTATTCAAAAATAAAAACAATGAGCTGTTCCAAAATCAGTAGTTACTGATGGGGACAGTTCTTTTTTTGAGAGTACAATTAGCGATATTCACATCATGCACTTTTATGCATTTTTGGTCATCATGAGAAAGATTCATTGAACCAACAATAATCGTTACATAACTTGAACATGCAAAATACGGCTTAATTTCAGCTCCAATTAATCAATTTCTTTAACTTCATTCAACTTTAGGAAATGTTTAAACAAATAAAAATGATAAAAAGAAACACACTATCAACAATACACGAATAAGATGTCTCTGTAGTATTACGATAGAGGTAGGTGTTTTATGTTGAAGAAAAAGTGGATGGCCGCACTGGGTATTATATGCACAATTGGACTAGTCGGTTGTCAGGAGAAATCTGATGAGAAAAAGCTAGAACAGCAACAAATTCAAGAGTCAGAGCGAGAAGTTGGGGAATTAAAAAAGCCTGTTAACTTTGAACAACAAACAGAGCCCGTCGTTGTTGAAATTGTGGACCCTTCGACCAAAGCCATCGTACAAACAATTTTACCGAAAGAAAAGGGCTATGAAACTGATGTACAATCGTATACAAGACAAATTGAGCAACTAGCAAAAGAGTTAGCAAGAGGAAATGACAAAACAGCCGGCTATGATAAGCGTATGCAACTCGATAAACTAGACGATCAAGGAAAAATAATTAAAGGTAGTCCTTTAATTGTTTTAAAAGAAAGTGAATTAGTTGAAAGAATATTAGAAGCATCAGTGACCGGTGGTAAAGTGGAGTTGCCTCTTTATATTACCGAAAGCGGGTATTCCTTTGAAGATATTCCTTATTTAGAAGAAGTAGTTGTCGCATCTTATACAACTTACTTCAATACCCATGATGTAGGAAGAAATAAAAATATTGAACTTTCTGCAAAGGCAATTAATAATGTTATCATTGGAAGTGGAGATAGTTTCTCCTTTAATACAGTCGTTGGACCTAGGGACGAAGCGAATGGGTATCAGCCTGCACCAGAAATCATCAATAAAAAGGTTGTGATGGGCATTGGGGGAGGGATTTGTCAAACGTCCTCAACCCTGTTTAACGCGGTTGATCAAATACCGGTAAAATTTGTAGAACGACATCACCATTCCTTAAATGTTGGGTATGTTCCAAAAGGAAGAGACGCAACGGTTTCCTATGGTGGCTTAGATTTTAGATTCCAAAATACAACGGACGTACCATTTTTAATAAAAGCTAACTATAGTAAAAATTCCCTTACAATTGAGATAAGAACAGCAGAAAAATATGTAGAAATCTTAAAAAAGCCATAGTATTTTCGAAGACACTAACCAAGGTGTCTTTTTTAGTTAGAACTGTAGAAAAATAATAACAAGAGGATCATAGGAGTGTATTATTCGCTATGATCCTCTTAGTTTATATAATATTTAAAATTTCCTGTGGTGTAGTTACTTTGTACTCGGGTTCCTCTTGTTGGACAACTTCTATAGCGTCATAGCCCCAACCAACCCAAATAATAGGCACTCCTGCTTTTTTACATGCTACAATGTCTCTTTGCTCATCACCAATGTATAAAACTTCTGATGGTGTACTGTTTGAGTCCTTTAAAAATTTTTTTATCACTTTATCTTTGCCAAAAATTCGGTTTGAGCAAAGAACATTTGACACACAATGAATGCTATTCATTTTTAAAAATTCTAAGATGTTCTCCTTTGAATTGGAGGAAATAATAAGGATTTTATAGCCTCTGTTATCAATTTCCGTAAGAACATCTTTGATACCATCATAAAGATGAACATCATTTAACGACTGACGATACAATCGATAAAACTGTGGTAAAATCATTGGCAATTTATACATAGGAAAGTCAAATAATTTACTCCGTTCCGCTATAGATAATTTTTTCAATGATTCAATTTCCTTTAATTCTATTCCTTTAAATTTGTATTTTTGTGCAAGTGTATTCCAAGCTGATGCAAACACTGCCGTTGAATCTGCCAGTGTTCCATCAAAATCAAAGATGATATATTTCATAGCAAACTTTCTCCTTTATTATCTAGTTGTATAGACGCTTTTTTCTTAAAAATGTTACTAGGAATAGGAAAGCCTATTCTTAATATAATGACATGATTATACAGGATATGAAACAGCGTATTGTAAATAACACTTGTTGAGCGATTTTTTCACTAAAAGTTAAAAAAATTTTCAGGTAAGGGGAATAAAACATCTTCTTTTTCATGCATCTTAAAAAATGTTCACGGAATTTTCAAATAATTATATTATGTAAAACTCCACAAATTTTTTGATATAACTTATGCTAGCTAAATGAATATCTCTGAACCATTTTTCAATATTTAAACGCGATGGTGATTTTTATTTGAGTAGGAAAAAATACCTGTCACCCGTTAATTATTGAAACGGGTGACAGGTACGGTCTATTATGAAGCATTTTCTGTTTTTTCTCGTTTTTTTATTAAATAATATGCATTCACTGAGGAAGTAATAGGAATGATAAGTGCTATACCAATGCCTGCACAAAATATCATAATTATCTCAGTGCTAAATACTTTAGAATTAATAATTTCGCCAATCGAATAAGATAAATCCTTAAACCATATTAGCAAGCTTAAATATCCACCGAAGAAAGCGAAAAATAATGTATTTGTATCTGTACCTAAAATGTCCTTTCCAATACTTAATCCTGATGTAAATAATTTTTTTCTGCTAATTAACGGATTATGATGAAGAATCTCATGTATGGAAGTGGCGATGGAAATGGCAACATCCAATATTGCACCAATTGTACTCATGATAATGACAGAAGCTCCAATTTGAACATAGTTGACGCCAATATAAAGCGAGAATATACTTATTTCCTCTGTTGATTCTCCTCCGAATCCTCGAAGCATTGATTTCTCCGTCACAAAAACAATGAAAAGTAATAAAATAACTATTGTAATCATCGTAGAAATGAACGCAGTTATCGTTTTACTGCTCATCTCATTAATAAAAAATAAGCTAATCCAACAGATGACGGTACAGGCAATGAGCGTTAAGATCACTGGACTATTCTTTGGATTGGTCATTAAAAAGATGGTAATAAAGAGCACTCCAAAGTTTAAAAATAAAGATAGAAAAGATCGTACTCCTTTTTTTCCACCAATAACTATCATCAATATAAATAAAATGGCAGTTAACAACACTAATACATTCATTATTTTGCCCTCTTTCGATTAATGAAAAAAATAGAAGTGTAAAGGCTAATGGGAATCGTCAAGACAACACCAATACCACCTGCTAGGGCCCGAGCTAATTCTAACGAAAGGTTCAAGGAAAGTGTTTGCCCTAATGGATAAGAATTTTTTAAATATAAAATTAACATAGGAATTGAGCCAGAAATATAAACAAAGAACAAAATACTTGTAATCGTTCCCATAACGTCTTTCCCGATATCCATTCCAGAAGTTTTTAAAGCTTGGTCAGAAATATCTTGGTTTTGCTCAAATAATGCGAACATAGAAGAAGCCATTGTGATGGAGACATCCATTACAGCCCCGAGTGCCCCAATAAATAATCCAGCCATAAAAATCACTCGATAAGGTCGTGTTAAAAATTGCATTTCTTCATATCGAAGACCATTCTCGGATGTAACCCACAGAACTAAAGCGCTAATCAATAACGAAATAACGGTTCCTAAAAGTGTTGCAACAATCGCTGCATATGTTTTTTCATTCAAGCCGTTAATAAGTATTAAAGAAATGCCAGTAAATAAAAGAACACATACCCCACATATAAATATCAAATTTATATTTGAATTCACGTATAAATCCAAAGCGAAGGATAATACAACGGAATTCACAATTAAACTGATGATCGAAAATAATCCTTGTCTTTTACCAACAATCAGCAAAGCAAAAATAAAAATCCATGCTACTATCAAGACGAATTGATCACGTTTTACGTCTAAAATAGTCCCAGTTAAATCTGCATTTTTGTCTGTACTTGCTTTAATCGTAACAAATAATTTGTCCCCAACATGGTATTCTTGATCGAATGCCCCAGATGATGAATATTGATTTGTAAAATAAATATTCCGGCCTTTTTCTTCCCCGTTTTTTAAAACAGCCGTAATACGCTGAGTATATAAATGATCCTCGTTATTATACATATCCGATTCAGTGGTTGAATCCGTCAATTCCGTTTTTATTACTTCTGCAATTGGACGTGCATAAAATGCTTCGTTGTGATAAACGAAAAAGACAGAAGCGATAAAGCAGATTGCTATTAGGATATAAAATAAAACTTTGTTATAAGTCTTTTTTTTCGTGATGTTTTCCAATGAAAACCTCCTGAGAAGGGGATTTAACTATATTCGTAGCAAATGTCTATTGCTGGAGTTGCACAAACAACGACTTACAATACCACTACAAATTTATTGTCAAGGCAAACGAATGTAGCCATGGTAATTTAACGCTCTAATTGAACAGAGGTTCCTTGCTTTTGATTACCTCTATTTAAGTTATTGCAAAATTAATATGCTGTTATTCAAAGATATAAGGTTTTTTAGTGCCTTTAGAGGCGTTAGAACTTTATCATGAAAGTGCCGAGGCATAATTGCAAAGCAGATGAAGTTTCTAAATTAATGACTATCTTTGAGTTATTATCTAAAAATGCTATACGGAAATAGCTTATTCAACTTATGGAAAAAATGTTAGAGCTTATGTAGATCGATATATATTATTGCAAATGATCAAGGTATTTGTGTTCTTTATAGTATTGTGATAGATTAGTAGATACTATTAAATCGAAAGGAGGTAAAAGTGATGGAAACTGTATTTGCGAAAGGTTTAGCAGAAAAAGAGGTAAAATCTTACATGCTCCTTGGGGGATTTGCTGTCAAGGGGAGAAGTCTGCCCTTTTTTAAGCAAATTTCATATCGAAAACAGCTTCCGGAAGCTTTTGCCTTCTTACTTTAACAATTGTAATCAATTATTTTAGATGTATTTGTATAAAATATTATGCAAATAAGCGCCGGTTCTGTCGGCGCTTATTTGCGTTTCCGTTGTGAAATATAGGGAATATATCCTTTACTTGTAGGGGGTATTTCGCACTTTTAAGGCGCCGTTCTTTCGGCGTCTTTTTGTGTTTTAAAGGAGTGAAAGAAGATGTGTAACCTTATATGTCCATTCATCTGTTAAGTGTCTTTAGCTTGGTAACAGAGATGGTCAAAATCTATAAGGAGATTAAATAAATGATACTTCAATTAAATGGAATTAGTAAAAGCTATTTGGGAGATCCAATTCTCTCTAATATAACGATGAAAATTGAGCGTGGAGATAAAATTGGACTCATTGGTGTTAATGGGGCGGGTAAATCAACTTTATTAAAAATAATTGCGGGAGACCTTCCTTATGATAATGGAGAGCTTTACATCGGGAAAGGTATTAAAATTGGTTATTTACGTCAGGACAGTGGTTTGAATCCGGACAATACGATGTGGACTGAAATGTTAGAAGCATTTACTGACCTTCTTGAGGTTGAAAAAGAACTTCGAAGTCTTGAAAAGAAGATGAGTGATCCATCGTTTATAGACAATCCTAAAAAAATTGAAAAAATTATGGATCGATATGCAATAAAATCAGAATGGTTTATGCAGCATGGTGGCTATGAGATGGAAGCTAAAATTAACAGTATTCTTAATGGGATGGGCTTTGAGAGTATTTCAAAAAATACCCCTATTCATCAGCTAAGTGGTGGACAAAAAACTCGACTTGCACTAGCGAAAATCTTACTGGGACAGCCAGATTTACTATTACTAGATGAACCGACGAATCATTTGGATTTTACAACTTTAAATTGGCTTGAAAGGTATTTACGCTCATACCAAGGGGCCATTCTTATCATTTCGCATGATCGATATTTTTTAGATGCACTTGTTAACGGTATATATGAGATTGAAAGAACAGAGATCAGGAAATATGTAGGTGATTATTCTAAATATGTGGAAAGTAAAGAGAAAACTCGCAAATTGCTTGAAAATAAATATGTCATGCAGCAGCACCAGATTTCGAAGATGGAAGACTATATACAACGCAATATTGCTATGGCTACTTCTTCTAGAAGTGCAAAAAACAAAAGAAAACAGCTTGAGAGAGTTGAACGAATTGAAAAGCCTCTAAAAGACATAAAACATACATGTATGGCATTTTCAATAGAAAAAAACGCTCATAAGGACGTGTTAAAGGTACGAGATTTATCAATACCGTTTATTGTAGATTCCGAGCAACTACCACTATTAAAAAATATCAATTTTCAGCTACAGCGAGGAGAAAGAGTTGCGTTAATTGGTCCGAATAGTGTTGGAAAAACTACCTTATTAAAGGCGCTGTTAAAGGAGCTTAGTCCAGATAGTGATGTTATCGCTTGGGGCAACGGTGTGACGGTAGGTTACTACGATCAAGAGCAGTTGAACCTACACCCAAATAACAGCATTTTACATGAGGTTTGGAGTATGTTCCCGCACATTGAAGAAACGAGAGTTCGTACTGTTTTAGGGAATTTCTTATTTACGGGAGAAGATGTGTTTAAAAAGATATCTACCCTCAGTGGGGGTGAGAAGGCACGTGTAGCATTAACGAAGCTCGTATTACAAAAAGCCAACGTGCTTATTATGGATGAACCAACTAACCATCTTGATTTATTTAGTAAAGAAGTATTGGAACAAGCTCTTTTGAAATATGAGGGAACACTTTTCTTTATTTCGCATGATCGATATTTTCTTAATAAGCTAGCACATAAAATGGTGGAGCTTTCCTCAACTGGCTCGAGTATCTTTAACGGTAATTACGACGATTACATGAAAATGAAATTAAACGAATGGTCATGAGGATGGAAAGGCAAAGAGGACCACCGATTGAGATGTGTTTAGTAAATAAATATAAAAATGAAAAGAGGAAGATAAAATGATAAATGAAAATCGAATTGCAGTTATTACAGGATCAGGTAGTGGGATTGGTAGAGCAACTAGCATTAAATTTGCTGAAAATGGCTATAAAGTTGTGTTAGTTGATTTTAACGAGGCAACTGGAGAAGAGACACTTAAGCTAATTCAACAAAATGGCGGAGAGGGAATTTTCGTTAAAGCGGATGTTTCCAAAGTAGAGGATGTTCAGAATTATGTACAGCAAGCTGTAGACACATATGGACGAATCGATGTATTGTTCAACAATGCCGGCATAATTCAAAAGTTTGCACCATTTACAACGGTTGAATTGGAAGAATACGACCGTATTATGGATATTAATATTAAAGGTATTTTTCTTGGCATGAAATATGTTATTCCAGTAATGGAGAAGCAGGGGAAAGGGTCGATTATTAATACAGCTTCATCAGCAGGTATTCGTCCGGAACACAGTATTGCTGTATACTCCGCAAGTAAACATGCCGTAATCGGTTTAACGAAGGGGGTAGCAATTGAGTATGCTAATAAGGGCATTCGCATTAATGCTGTATGTCCAGGGGGGATCGTTACACCATTATTCCATAGTGTTGGTGAAACACTTGAAAAAACAGGATACGTACCAGAAGAAATGTCACGTGTACGTATGGGACGCCATGGTGAACCAGAAGAAGTAGCAGAAGCGGTTCTATTCTTAGCTTCAGATAAAGCAAGTTTCATGGCCGGTGCTGTTGTCTCGGTTGACGGTAGTTTAACTGTATAAAATTATTATCCTTTAAACAGTCATGCCATTGGTCTTTATGAATGACTAATGGCAGTGGCTGTTTTTAACTTCTTTCAGCAATTTTTTTCCGTAACGAAAGTGAAATGGCAGTTACAAATGAAATGACGCAATTATGACTCGTCATAATTGATCTTCATTTAAGTAGTAAAAGTGAAAACGGCAATAATATTATATAGTGCAGTATTTAGTAGTGAGAAAACATAGCAACAACTTAAATTAGCGAATGCGAATAAATTTGAGAAAAATATTTATAAAGAATTATCTGGATAATATAATAAAATAGTGTTATCGTAAGAACTAGCTAAATAAAAATATCCTTCGGGGTCGGGTGAAATTCCCAATCGGCGGTGATGAAGCAATTCAAAGTCCGTGAGCGTAAGCTGATTTGGTGCAAATCCAAAACCGACAGTTATAGTCTGGATGGGAGAAGGGTAAAAGTGTGAGCTTTTTAAATTCGCTTGAGTTTATAAGGTTTATTTGAGTACGCTTTTATAAACTACTACTTCCCATCGTATAAGTTGGGAAGTTTTTTTTGTTGTATCTTCAAAGTGGGTGTTTGAACACCTACTTTGAAGATAAAGCCTCCGGACGTAATTACGCCAAAGCGAAATTGATTTAGCTTAAAAATTTTATAGCAATATGTTCTTCGGGGTCGGGTGAAATTCCCAATCGGCGGTGATGAAGCAATTCAAAGTCCGTGAGCGCAAGCTGATTTGGTGCAAATCCAAAACCGACAGTTATAGTCTGGATGGGAGAAGAACGATAAGATGTTAGCCTATGGAAAAATTATGTATCCATAAGGTTTATTTGTTGACGTCTTATTTATTTTATATGAACTCCCAACCCCTTTAATCAAAGGGGTTTTTTTGTTTAATGAAAATTATTGATTGCTAGGAAGAGGGACAAATAAAGAGCCCTCAAAGTACAGGAAGTAGGTGGAAAAATGTTTACAGGGATTGTTGAGGATGTTGGTACAGTAAAAACCTTGCAAAGCGGTCGACAAAGTATGGAAATTACTATTATTTCATCGAAAATGGTGGAGGATGTAAAGCTCGGGGACAGTATAGCGGTCAATGGTGTTTGTTTAACAGTGGTACATTTTAATGAGCAGGAGCTAACGATGGATGTGATGCCTGAATCGGTGAAAGCAACAAATTTGCAGCAGCTCGCTGTTGGAGATCCTGTAAATTTAGAGCGCGCCATGTCTGCTAATGGACGTTTCGGTGGACATTTTGTATCAGGACATGTTGACGGAGTAGGAAAAATATTGCGTAAACGGCCATTAGCAAATGCAGTCTATATTGATTTTGAGCTGTCAGAGGAGTTAACGAGCTATTGTATTCCAAAGGGCTCCATCACGATTGACGGTACGAGCCTAACACTTTTTCATGTCGATAAAAATTGTGTCACAGTAGCACTGATACCGCACACTTACAAGGAAACAATTTTAGGTAAGAAGAAAATTGGAGATCTCGTCAATATAGAAACCGATTTAGTTGGAAAATATATTTTGCATCAACTTAAGCGTGGACAGGTAATGCCAAACATTACGAGAGACTTTTTAGCACAAAACGGGTTTTAACTAACACTGACCAGGAGGTGGCGATATTGCTACATTCAATTGAAGAAGCGATAGAGGATTTAAAACAAGGCAAGATGATTGTTGTTGTAGATGATGAGGACCGAGAAAATGAAGGGGACTTACTAGCACTCGTGGAATTTATGACCCCTGAAACGATTAACTTTATGGCGACCTATGGAAGAGGTTTAATTTGTACGCCAATTTCACCGCAGCTTGCACGAAAATTAGCATTAACCCCTATGGTTAGTATCAATACAGATAATCATCAAACGGCATTTACCGTTAGCATAGATCATGTGAATACAACTACAGGAATTAGCGCCTTTGAACGGGCAATGACTATACAAAAAATGATAGAACCACAAGCAAAGACTGAGGATTTTCGTAGACCTGGCCATGTATTTCCGTTAATAGCAAAGGAAAATGGTGTGTTAGAGCGCAGAGGACATACAGAAGCAACAATTGATTTGGCCAAACTTTGTAACAGTATTCCTGCGGGCATTATTTGCGAAATTATGGGCGATAATGGCAAAATGCTACGCTTTAATGACCTGGTCCAGTATGCAGCTCAACATCATTTAAAAATGATTTCCATAGAAGCATTGGCAACATATAGACGTCAACAAATAGTTAAAGAAAACACAATAACAATATAAAAAAGGCTTTTCACCAAAAGTTGTAGATGACTTTTAAAACGTATGTCATGTATATAAGTTGATTGTAGTGGACGCCCCTAGGAAAGCGTCCGGTCGGAACGGAAGTCAACCACACGTTATAGTGATGATCCATAAAAAAGGAGAAAAGAAAAATGGGTAAAATATTTGAAGCACAATTAATTGGTACGGATTTAAAAATAGCAGTAGTAGTAGGACGTTTCAATGAATTTATTACAAGCAAATTATTGGACGGGGCGTTAGATGGTTTAAAGCGTCATGGTGTGGATGAGAATTCTATCGATGTAGCATGGGTTCCTGGTGCATTTGAAGTTCCTTTCATTGCTAAACAGTTAGCTGAAACAAAGAAGTATGATGCAATTATTGGACTAGGTACGGTGATTCGTGGTTCAACAACACACTATGACTATGTATGTAATGAATCGGCAAAAGGTATTGCAAGTGTTTCACTATCTACAAATGTACCTGTTATTTTTGGTATTGTGACAACTGAAAGTATTGAGCAAGCAATTGAGCGTGCAGGCACTAAATCCGGCAATAAAGGCTATGATGCGGCAATGTCTGCTATCGAAATGGCAAACTTAAAGAAGATGATTGGATAAAGCCTCCGGACGTAATTACGCCAAGGCGAAATTGATCTTCATTCAGCAATATTTTATTTGTAGTGACAGCTACAGATGATTTGGCAACGGTCACATCCCGTTTCCTTGAATATTTTTAAATATCAAGGGGAAATATATGTATAAGTATATGGATTAATGTACTAATTTGGAGCTGGCTCAGTAGGAGATGAGAAATATTTCATCAATGGAACAAGAGTTAAATTTGAATTCTTTGAAGGCATTATTTCAACGCTCTGCTGATGTGGTCTTCCAAAAGTATATCTTTCAGCAACATAAGGTACATTTGATAAAATGTGAAGGGCTCATTAATGAGCGGCTACTGGAAACCGTTATCGTGCAACGAATTCAATCATTATTTACGGCAACAACGGATGAAATGTTAGAAGAGCATATACAAAATAATTTACACATTCCCCATCTTCAAAAAATATCAAGTAAAGATGATGCCATCACAAAAGTCTATAAAGGACATGTTTTACTGTATTTCGAAGATATGAATTTGTTGTATTCAAGTAATATTGCTAAAAAACCGAATCGGGAGCCTAAAGAAACATTCCTTGAATTAGTTATCAAAGGCCCGAGAGATGATTTTATTGAGGATGCTTTTATTAATATTGCTTTATTACGAAAACGATTACCTACTAACTCATTAAGTGTTGAGACATATGAACTTGGTAAACGTTCCAAAACAACCGTAGCTGTACTTTATTTAGCAGATGTCGTAAATCAAAAGATGCTTGAGCAAATAAAATTACAGCTACAGCAAATTGATATCGATATTGTATTTAGTGGAGATTTATTGATGGAAAGAATTGAGCGAAGTGCTAAAATTCTACCTAGACATGATTATACCGGACGTCCTGATTTTGCTTTACAAGCTTTAAGTAATGGGCGCATTCTTATCATAGTTGATGGTGTATCATATGTCATTATTACTCCTGCTAATTCAATGTTACTATTTAAATCCAGTGAAGATAATGAATATCCGATTATTGTAAGTTCTATGGAGCGTTTACTACGAAGAATAGCTGTCTATTTAAGTGTACTTTTACCAGGTTTTTGGCTTGCACTAACGACCCATCATCAAGAGCAATTGCCCTTTATTCTTTTAGCGACAGTCGTTGAATCAAGAACGGGTCTCCCATTTCCTACGATGCTTGAAATATTAATGATGCTTTTTATGTTTGAATTATTTCGAGAAGCAAATATACATCTCCCCAATGTTATTAGTGGTTCAATAAGTGTTGTTGGGGGATTAATTATTGGAGATGCAGCAATTAAAGCAGGTGTTACGAGCCCTTCCATGATTGTAGTTATTGCTACTTCGAGTATTGCAGCTTTTACACTCGGCAATCAATCTATTGTATCAGCCATGAGTATTTTCAGGATAATTATTATTATAGCATCTGCTTTTTTGGGGTTATTTGGTTTCTTTATTTCGATGTTCTTCATACTTCTTTATATGGCAAATTTACGAGTATTAGGTGTTCCTTACTTAAGTTTAGGCGCAGATTTTGATTGGCAGGATATTAAAAAGTCTTTATTTCGTTTATCTCTAGAAGGTTACGGTAAGCGACCGACATTTTTAAACTTACAGGACAAGTCAAGAACATCTAGTAAAAAAAAATAAATACTTATTATACAAAAGATCAGGTATTATATGCCTGGTCTTTTTAACATCTTTCAGCTCATGTTTTTTGTAGCGAAAGCAAAGCGTCAGGTACAGATGTTTTTTGTACCAAAAGTGCAACGGCAGTTACAGGTGTTTTTTTGTACCGAAAGCAAAGCGACAGGTACAGAAGTCTCCTTAGAATGAATCTTTAGTTCCTAAACTTTAAAAGGAGGATGTACCCAAACAACGAAAATGGAATTAGATATATAATAAGGAGAGTGGCATCAACAAAAGCTATTCTCCTTTTTTAGTTTACTTTCGAGTGAAGGATTATTAAACTATTGGTTACAGTTTCCTTGTAAATTAAAAATTGTTAAAGCATTTTATCAGTACCCGGTAGTGGCCGAGTAATGAGTAAGGGATAGCCCAATGCGTAAGTGTGCGGTAGCCAAATCTTCATTGTAATGATAAAATAAGAACAAATATTCTTCTTTAGAAACGGAAGAAGAATCTTTGATTGTCAAAAAGCGTAAAATAGCATTTATCCAAATGAAGAACAGTAGTTATAAGCCGAACGTTTTCAACAGGCACGAATCACTACGTTAATGACTTTAAAGAACAAATCAGAAACAACTAAAAAAATTATACTTACTATCGTATAATAGCAGGCGTGTTGATTGGGAAAAAATAGGTTTTTTATTGAGTGATAAAAGGATTTTTTTGTTACTATTTTGCCGATATATTTCCATTTTAACTAATTGTAGCGTAGGGCAACTCGACTCCGGCAGGAAAGCGAGACAGACGAGACCCTGCACTAAGCGAATGTTTTCTGGCGAAAGCGAAGCGACAGCAATTTGTTTATCTGCGCGAAAACGGAGTAGCAGTGGCAACAAAGCGGAGGAAGCGGCTCGACGCTCGCCCGCAGGAAGCCTTGCTCTGCGCGACAGCGACAAATGTTTTATCGGTGCGAAAGCGAAGCGACAGCAACAAAGCGAGTAGCCCGTAGCGGAAATCAGCCTCTCCGAATGTATAAAAATGGTTAATCAACACATCTGATATAATAGTAATATTGGATACGAAGTTGTTTCAATAGTAAAAAGTATGACAATATGTCAACTGTGACTAACAATTTTTATGATTGATGCGAATGTCAAGCTCACACTTAATTAAGGCAGTATTCATTTCTATAGATGAGGAAGTACCAGTTTGTATGAAAAAGCGAAAAATAAAACTAATTTTATTACTATCAATTATATTATTATTATTGTTTACAAGTTTAAACATCTTTACATCTTACATAAAAATGAAAAAGACAGTTGAAGAGGCAATAGCGAGCCAAAGTTTAGAAGCTGCTACTTCTATTGCCTCTTCAATTGACGTCGAGGCATACCAACAATTTTTAAAGGACCCCCAAAAAAATGATTATTATTGGGAAATAAGAAACTATTTAAATGATGCCAGAGTAAAACTAGGTGCTCTATTTGTTTATACATTAGAGGTTGATAATCCAAAAGAATCAAAAGCAATGATTATGGGATTACCAGGTGAATATACTAAAGGCTTCGATATTGGAGAGGTCTGTACAGTACCTGAGGAGCAAGTGCGTAAAGCCTATAAGGGAGAAACATATGTAACGGAAGTGATACCAGATTCTGGACACGGTGCTTATCTATCTGTTGGTGCGCCTATAAAGGATAAAACAGGGAAAATTATTGCATACCTAGGCATCGATATTAGTGCAGAAAAGCTAAATGGCATCAAGGGAAAAGTGATCGAAGATAATCTTCTTATGTTTATTTTTAATGGTGGACTCATTTTAATCGTTATTGGCTCTTTTTTATTTTTACAGAGATGGTATCAAAAAGAAGTGGCGAAGGAAGTTGGAGCGACAGAAGATACATATCAAGCAGAAATTAAAACTTTAATTACTTCTGTGTCCTCTTTAAGACATGACTTTACAAATCATATACAAGTCTTGCATGGACTTCTTCAATTAGACAAACCTGAACAGGCTAAACAATATTTATCTTCACTATCAAAAGAGGTTCAGGCTATTAAGTCGCTGAAATTAAATATTGATCATCCAGGCTTATCAATATTATTGGAGACGAAAAAACTAACGGCACAAAATCATAATATCGATATGAATTTCACAGTTTCACAGGATGCATTTAATAAAATTAAAACAACGGATCTAATCAAAATCTTGTCAAATTTAATAGATAATGCGATTGATGCGGCAAATGAATTACCAGAGGGGCAACCTAAAATAACAATTTGTTGCAAAGCAGACGACACGCAATATGAATTTAAGGTTACAAATACTGGACCAAATATTGTAGAAGCGGGGCAAATATTTAAGCAAGGATTTTCCACGAAGAAACCAGAAAGTGGTAAAATAAGAGGGCAAGGCTTGTTTATTGTGAATGAAATAGTCAATAAATACAATGGACAAATTTCTATCGACTCATCAAAACATTTAGAAACAACAGCAATAGTAAACATTCCGATAAAGTAACTTTCTAAGCTTCCTACAGAAAATTGTAGGAAGTTTTTTTAACTTTATTGACCAAAGTCCATTACCGGAGAAGTAAAGGGATTTACCAGCTAAATTAGCTGCTCTACCGGTGTAGTAACTGTTTCACTATGTGAAAAGCTGTTACGACTTTCACTTTTACATTTTTTGAGTAATTCATTTCATATAGTACTAATAATCGAATTGGTATTCTATTTGGAGGGGATGAAATATTTGGATCAATCAATCCTTGATTTATTGAAAAAGGGTGGCTTCGTTTTGTATGCAAGGCATGGTGAAGCAACTGTTGGGAGAGATCAGCCATATTTAAATTTTCAAGATTGTTATACTCAAAGAAATTTGTCTGAAGTTGGGCGAAGGGAGGCAATTTACTTTGGACAAATGCTACGCTATTTACAAATTCCAATCAGTTCACAGATTGTCGCAAGTCCTTTTTGTCGTACAATTGAAACGGCGCAGCTCGCATTCCCTTATGCGAATGTCCAAATTGACCCATTTGGGTATGAAATTTTTAAATTGGGTGGGAATATTCCTATCGTTGAAAAAACAAATATATTATCAAATCTGCAATCAATGTTAGAAAGAAAGCCACCGCAGGGAATGAATCAAGTAATCATTGCCCATAGCTTTCCTGAAGGTGTTGGATTGGGGAAAATTTCAAACATGGGGATGGTTATTGTTAAGCCAAAAGGTCCTGGAAAGGGCTATGAAATAGTAAAAAAATTAACTTTAAAAGATTTAGCGCCTTTAGATAGTAGCTCAAGTTAAAGCTGAAAAGAGGGGAAACATGAAAATAAAAACAGTGTCACAATGCACATTAGAGGAAACTTTGAAAGCTTGGAATAAAGGTTTTGAGGAGTATTTTGTAGAAATTAAAATGAATGAAGAGATGTTTTTAAATCGACTTGTTGGAGAGGGACTATACCCAGAGCTTTCAATCGTCGCATTTGATCATCATAATCCTGTTGGTATTGTCTTAAATGGCTTTAGACAAATTGCAGGTAAGAAAACCTCTTGGAATGGTGGAACAGGCATCTCTCCAGAGTATCGCGGAAAAGGTATTTCTCGGGTTTTGATGGAAGAAACAATCGCCATCTATGAAAGAGAGAACGTGGAAATTGCAACGCTTGAAGCTATTAAAGAGAATAAAGTAGCGATCGCTTTGTATGAGAAGTATGGCTATACAATTACAAATCAATTGCTATTTTTAAGTGGTGAATATGAGGCAAAAGTAGAGAAAGAAGCTACAATTCATGTGGAAACTATTCGACCAGAGCAGCTCCCACATTTATCATTTTATCAGGAAGATGTTCCTTGGCAATGTAGCTGGCAAAGTAATAAACAAGGAGAAGCTAAAGTTTTTTATAACGACAATAATGCCGCGATTGGTTATATGTTTTATAGAACAGTATGGGGTAAGGATGGGGCAATCGACCACATAGTGCTTTATCAATTAGAGCTATTAGAGAATGGCGATGTAGAAAATATTCCACACTTTATCGCAAGCATCACAAATCACAAAGTGAAACTAGCCACAGTTAACTTTTTAGCAAGTAATCCAGTCACGAGCTATTTGATGGACAATGGGCTAGAAGTGAAGACAGAGCAAGTGCAAATGAAGAAAAAAATGAATTGAATAAGAATAATAGGGGGAGGTTCGTCAAGCTAGGCAAAAAATATAAAGATTAGGTAGTTATAAAAAAGAAGGTGATTAGTTATGAAGAAAATACTAATTTGTAATTTACTAATATTAGTATTGGTAGGTTGTTCACCGACTATAAATACTAACCCCACTGCGAATTCTATTCTTAAAGAACATTCTCAAGCAGATATTCTTCAGTATAATAACTTAATTTATATAAATGCTACAAGCTTGGAATCAATGAAACAATTAGAATATACGAAGAGTGAGAAGATAGGGAAAATTATTAAAACAACAAATTCCTCTAAAAATTTCAAAGATTTTTATGCTACTAAATTGGAAAGTGGAACAGAAATTTTCTCTACAAATGATCATAATATTTATACAATCATTGCGGAATCGAATGGGCAACAAATACTTTATACGGCTCTGCTTGAGGGTTAGTGATCTTAACAGTACTTATATCAGGTTGTAAACATTTGAAAATTCCCGTATACTAATTCGATAAAGAATGTAAATAAAGGATGATTTAAAATGACGTTTGAAGAGATATTACCACGCTTAAAAGCGGGAGAAAAAGTAATTCGTAAAGGTTGGGGCGGTGCCGAATTGTATGTGAAGCTTGTTGGACAAAGCGAGCATGATGGCGAGACTTTGAATCCGTATTTTTTAATTAATGTACGCGGTGAGGGCTACACAATGTTTACACCAACTGTCTGTGATTTGTTAGCGGAAGATTGGGTAATTGTCAATTAATCTAAAAAGAAGTCATCTCAAATGAGGTGGCTTTGTTTATTTTTTTGAGGAGAGACGTTATGAAATTTGAAGAATATAATGGCAAGACGGTATTTGTAACGGGTGCTGCTTCAGGTATTGGACAGGCTCAAGTTGTTGCATTTTTAGAAAATGGGGCAAACGTATTCGGTTTTGATTTGGATGAGAGAGGGCTAGAAAATCTACATCACCAATATCCTGAACAATTTGCCTATAGAGTAGGTAGTGTATGCAGTAAAAACGATGTAGAAGGAGCATTTGAAGCCGCAGTTTCAATATTTAAGCAAGTAGATATTTTATTAAATACGGCAGGCGTTTTAGATGGCTTCGCAAAAACGCTCGATACAGATGAGGCGCTTTGGGATAAAATCATGAATACCAATGTAAAGGGTACTTTTTTTGTGACGAATACGATATTACCTCATATGGTAAAACGAAAATCAGGCATAGTCGTCAATATGGCATCTATTGCAGGACTAGTTGCAGGCGGTGGTGGAGCGGCATATACAGCGTCTAAACATGCGATTGTCGGCTATACAAAGCAATTAGACTTAGATTACTGTCGTGAAGGAATTCGTGCCAATGCCATTGCACCGGGAGCCATTCAAACACCGATGAACAAGGCTGACTTTGAAGGGGACGGGGAAATGGCGAAATGGGTAGCGAGTGAAACTCCTGCAGGTCGCTGGGCTCAACCAAGTGAGGTGGCGAATCTAACACTTTATTTGACTAGTCAAACAGCTGATTATATACACGGTGCAATCATACCGATTGATGGTGGCTGGCTAACAAAATAAGATTGTTCAATCTGAAATTCTTCTGCTATAATACGCAAGTAAGCAAAATTTAGCTTGCACTGCGGCACTTCAGATAGGGCGAAAAGCTCTCTTCCTTTGGCCGTAGTTATTACTAAAATAGCGGATGTGCTATTTTACAAAGGAGAATAAAATTGAATACATCTATTGTAAAAGATTCAAGCCGTACTTCTGTAACCGAACTTACAAAGACGGCACTAGTTGCAGCTTTATATGTGGCTGTAACTGTTTTATTGTCAGTCATTAGTTTTGGAGCTGTACAGTTACGTTTATCGGAAATGTTCAACTATCTGGCATTGTACAACAAGCGCTATGTATTAGCTGTGACATTAGGAGTAGTACTTGCAAATTTCATGTCGCCAACGTGGATATTAGATGTACCCATTGGTGGTATTTCGACATTTCTAGTATTAATTCTTTGCCGAAAAGTAACGAAAAATATAACAAATGATATTTTAAGAATGGTTATAACTGCATTGATTTTTGCTATATCAATGTTCACCGTTGCAGGACAATTAACAATCCTCTATGATCTTCCATTTTGGGCAACTTGGTTTACAGTTGGGATTGGGGAATTATTGTCAATGACAGTTGGTGGTGTGACTATTTATTTATTAAATAAAAAAATCGATTTATCGAAATAAATTGTAGCGAAAAAAAGCAAGTCGCCATTAAAAGGAGACTTGCTTTTTTGATTCCATAAAAAAACTGGCTTGCGATCAGTCGGCGGAATGGGAGGAGCGATTACATGAACACTTGAGGAAGTCTCACGCTCCATAAAGTCTTTTCCACTTTATTCGACTGTTACAGCTAGTTCCTTCACAAGTAGGGATGAGGAGCCATACCCATTTGGCAAGAAGTAAAGATCTGAGCTAGTTTCTTCGATATTGTGTAAGAAATCAAAGAAGTTTCCGGCTATTGTCATTTGCTTCACAGGTGAGACAACTTTGCCATCTTGAATATGAAATCCTTGTGCTGCGACTGAAAAATCACCAGAAACTGTATTCGTACCAGAGTGTAGCCCAGATAATTCTGTAATAAGTACTCCTTCAGATACTGAGGCCAATAACTCCTCCTGCGATCGCTTACCTGGTGAAATATATAAATTCTGAGGTGCGATTGATAAAGTACTTTTGTAAGAGTCTTTATGTGCATGTCCGCTCGTTTCGCAGCCTTCCTTCTTTGCCGTTTTTCTATTGTGCAATAGTGTTTGCAGTGTTCCATCTAAGATTATTGCTTGCTCCTTTGTCGCAACACCTTCACCGTCAAAGCTTGCTCCAGACAATGCCTTAGGGTGGAATGGGGCATTAAG
>Ga0209676_1001268_pt1 | contig 26245 bp, 26 predicted proteins | sample AraplaCvi_mLB_r2_FD_184282 | JGI IMG/M metagenome (GOLD analysis project Ga0209676, IMG submission 184282) | Arabidopsis root microbial communities from North Carolina, USA - plate scrape MF_Cvi_mLB_r2 (SPAdes) (version 2) | ecosystem: Host-associated > Plants > Roots > Endosphere | place: USA... | reverse complement strand
CGTAGTGCGTTTTACAAATATCGTGATGCTGTATTTCCTTTTCACTCAATTGTGCAGGAACGCATTTTAACAGTCTTTGTACAGCTTCAGGACCGTAAAGGAACACTTGCAAAGCTTTTAGAAACAGTGACAATTACGCATTGCAATGTACTGACTATCCATCAAACGATACCGATTCAAGGACGTGCTAATGTTACGTTGTCGCTAGATGTCACTAGTATGACATGTGAACTTGATGATTTAATACAGCAACTTAAACGGTTAGATTTTGTAGAGTCAGCGGAAGTAATTAGTTCGGGTGCATTGTAATGACTGACAGCATGTTTGAATTTTTGACAAAATGTAAATAAGCTCAAAAGGAGCAGTCCCTTGTGAAGTAATTATCACTTCATGGGACAGCTCCTTATTCTATATCGGTAGAGAAAATTCATAGAGAAGAGTAATAGGATAGACCAAAGAGGCTCCGGAGGGTTTGTGAAGCTTCATATTATGCCTTACCTAATATTTGATGTAGAATAAAAGAAGTTTTTCAGGAATTAAAAATTCCGAATTTTTACATTAGTGAAATTTAAAAGGCTTGTCGCCAAAATCTAGGGATGACATTTGTTAAAACGTATGTCATGTATATAAGTTGATTTCCGTTCCGTCTGGATGCCCCTAGGAAAGCGCCCGGTCGGAATGGAAATCAACCATACGTTTTGGTGGTGAGCTAATTAAATAAAACCATGAACAGGAGGAAATGTAATGACAGAGCAACAATGGGAAAAGCGAATAGGATATTTAGGACCTGAGGCATCATTTACATACTTAGCAACAAAAGCAACTTTTCCGAATGAGTGGCTTGTCCCTTGTTCTACAATTCCAGAATGTATTGAGGCGGTAGCAAAGGGAAAGGTAGATTTAGCAGTTGTACCACTGGAAAATGCTTTAGAAGGATCTGTATCGTTAACGCTTGATTATTTATTTCATGAGGCGACCTTATATGTTACAGGTGAGCTTCAGTTAAAAATACAGCAGCATTTAATGGTCAATAAAGCGCAGAAGGACAATTGGGAATCAATCATAGGAGTTTATTCACATCCACATGCTCTAGCCCAATGTCATAAATATTTATTTTATCGTTTCAGCCATGCTCCGTTACATCAAACGACATCAACGGCAGCAGCGGCAAAATTTGTATCCGAAAATCCTAACGAGTGTATTGCCGCAGTAGGAAATGCAGCGGCAGCAGAAAAATATGGCTTAGAAATCGTTCAATCTAATATTCATGATTTCCATTTTAACCATACACGTTTCTTCGTATTATCTAAACAAAATAAACGATTACCGGAAGAATTATCAGATGGACAGGCAAAGACAACTTTCATGATTACATTACCAATAGATCGTTCAGGGGCGTTACATCAAGTATTATCAGTTTTCGCATGGCGACAGCTAAATTTAAGTAAAATCGAATCACGCCCATTAAAAACGGGCTTAGGCGATTATTTCTTTATGATTGACGTTTTAGCAGATGAAAAGGAGCCTATGATGCGTGGGGCTATGGAAGAACTAGCTGCACTTGGTTGCAAAGTGAAGTCGCTTGGGACATACTTTACTTATCGAACATCAGACGAGTAATCAATGTCGTCTTCGCTAGGAGGAAATTGTATGGGCGGTATTATTTTATTTGATGGAGTATGCAATTTTTGTGATAGCAGTGTGCAATTTATTATCAAATATGATCATGCAGCATATTTTCAATTTGCATCCTTCCAGAGTGATGCAGGGCAGGCGTTACTTGCTCAATACGAAATACCAGAAAATATAGATAGTGTCATATTAATTGAGCATGGGAAGGTCTATTTTGAATCTACTGCAGCACTTAAAATTTGTAGGAGATTAAATAGTTTTTGGCCTGTCTGCTATGTTTTCATTCTTATTCCACCATTTATACGAAATATAATGTACCGACTATTTGCTAAAAATAGATATCGTCTCTTTGGACGAAAAGAAAGTTGTTTATTGCCAACGCCTTCACAACGAAAAAGATTTCTTTAACTTTGAAGCTATCCAATTTATGTGGATAGCTCTTTTTTTAGAAATTACAATAATAATTTTCACATGAATATTGAACAAATGAAATTTAAATGATTTACTACCGGGCGTATTGATTAACCATTTCTATACATTCTAATCAATTCGAAGAGGCTGATTTCCGCTACGGGCTACTCGCTTTCTTGCGGGCGAGTGGGAGTCGAGTACCCTACGCTACAATCAGTTAAAAGGGAAATATATTAGCAAAAAATGCAACTAAAAAACTCTTATATATCGCGCAATAAAATTCATTTAAATAGAAAGCTGCTAGTCTTCGTGGAGGCTAGCAGCTTTGAATCAAGTATTTGATTTTATACAATATGGAAGGGAAAGTTGTTGACTTATTGATCGACAACTAAATAGCCCTTTTTTTGTAAAGTAAGCTCAATTAAATCTAAAATTTCCACAGAAGGAGCGGAAATAACATGAAGATGTGTGCCACCTGTTAGTTCGGATAAATAACTTGCTTGTGTTTCATTGACACGTTGAATAAATTTTTTTACCTCATGACGGTTAGAGACCATAATGGATGCAGTAATTTCTCCATAAATAGGATGTTCAACAATAACATTTTTTACTGTCCCACCGCAATCAACTATTGTTATCAGTTCATCTTCTGCATTTTCTGCTGTATGGAAGCAAGGAATTGTCCGTTCAACGGTCTGCTGTATTTGTTCCTGATGCATATAAAGATATCCTTGGCTAGTAGCAATAATAGGCTCATTCCTAGCTTTTAATAATGTCATATCATTGACAATGACTTGTCTAGAAACATTAGCGAATTTAGCTAGGTCTGTCCCTGTTATAGGTGCTGTGCTGTTTTTTAGTTGTGCTAGAAGTTGCAGTCGGCGTTCTTCGCCTAACATTTTTTTCATAAGAGATCACCTCTGCTTGTAATAAAGGAAGCAGTTTTCCTTAAAACTTAGTGTACCATGAAGCCTTTCTAACATGGGTGAATTTTTTGTATCCAAATGGAACATTGAACATATGATACGAAGAGAGGAAGGGAGGAAAAAATTGCGTATTCATATTGTCCAAAAGGGAGACACGTTGTGGAAGATTGCGAAAGAGTACGGAGTTTCATTTGAAGATTTGAAGCGGCTTAATGCCCATCTCGCTAACCCAGACTATATAGTACCGGGCATGGAAATTATCCTACCTGAAAAAATAAACAAAGAACCACATAGAGAACATCATCGAGAAACAGATCGTGGAATGCATAGAGATGGACATAGAGAGGGGGGACATAGAGACGGACATAGGGAATCACATAAAGAGGGGCATAAGGAACATATGCACAAAGAACATATGCACAAGGAGTCACCTACAAAGCACTTTAAAGAAAAAGAAGTACAGCGACCAATGCCACCACCAATTATTGCACCACCACCACCAATGCCAGAACCACAGATGATCCCAATTCCTTATCCAATGCCAATGCCGATGCCTCAGCCAGCGCCAGTTGAGCTTAGCTGGAATCAACAAGTTGTCATGCCAAGTGTAGAGCAAACTGTATCACCAATTCAAATTCAACCACCACCACAACCTGTAGCCCAACCGACGCCAGCACCAATGCCAATGCCAATGCCGCAACCGATTTTTATCATGCCACAAATGCCAGCAGTACCACATTGTGCAAGCTGTCATCAGCCAGTGCATCATCATATGTATTGGCCAATGCCGATGCCAATGCCAATGGAGCCGCAAGTTGAGGCGTATACAATGCCAGAGCAACCATCATGTGAAATGGGATGCGAAAAAGTTGCTGGGGTAGGGGATTTCTTAGAATCTAGTACATCTCCATTCTTCCCTATGAAACCAGAATTTAAAGCTATGCCGGAAATGGAACAGCCTTGTGGTTGTCATGCTCAGCCAGCCATGATGCCAAATTGGCAAATGGACCCATGTTTCTGTCAACCACCATGTCCGCCACCATGCCCACCGCCATGTCCATCACATTGCCCAATGCCGTATTCGTCAGTAGGACCATGGATGTCACCGCACTTTTTCCCAGGCGGGATGACGCCTTATCGATGGTGAAAAAGCGTATATCATTGAAGAAGTAAAGCCGAATATTTGGAAGTATAAATATCAATCCAATAATTATTTTGTGAAACGGGCAAAGCAGATAGAAATAGCAGAAAAGGTGAGGGCCATTCATCGACAACTTGGATATCTAGAACCCTCGTTGATTTTGCCTTTAATGAAAAGTGATGACGAGTATTTAATCGTGCAAGATTGGCAAGAGGGAAGTCATGGTGCTAATTTTGCTCGTAAAAAAGACCGGAAGGAATCACTGAAGTTATTAAATTTGTTACATGATACACATAAAAAAATTGCTTGGCAACGTGTACCAGGCTTGCACACCTATTCACAGCTTTTAAAATGGCAAATGCGTTTTATGCGTTTTAAAAGCAGACGGAAAGAGTTTCGTCCATTTTTAACAAAAGAAGAAATCGATCAAATTTTACATTATAGTGAGAAATCATTACAGCTAATCGCACAGGAAGATGTACCTGAAAAAGAAATAACGCTTTTACATGGAGATGTCGTACATCATAATTTTTTATGGTGCTCAGATGGCGAATTACGTTTAATCGATTTTGATCTGGCTCACCTTGGAGAAGCGGATGATGAATATATTTTATGGTTGCATCGTGTACTGCCAGCTGTAAATTATGACCTTGGTAAAATATTTGCAGAGCTACCAGAGATGAAACGATTAGATAAAAAAAAGCTACATCGTTTAAAATATCCAAATGAGCTATTACGTGAATGGCTTTTTGCAGTAGATTTACCATTAGATCAACAGCTGGTATTTTTAGATTATTTAGTGCCATTTACAAAACGAGCTCTCACATATTGGCCAAAACTGTGGTACGATATTGATAAAATGATAAAGAAATGACCGTCTTTCGGCGGTCATTTTTGTCTGTGAACGACTACTTGTGCTATTTGTTAATGTTTAGATTCTTAATTGTGTATAACCTAGAGCATAGTTTTCGTCTAGGCTAAAGTGCTACATCCTCGAGGTCGCTTCGATCCTTCGGGCAAAAGTGGTGGCTCGCTTATTTTTGCCTCGGGCTCTCCAGCGCTTATCGGATGTAAACGACCGCTTTAGCGCATTTGTTATAGTCGAGCATTCGTTCGCAATATGCTATAATCGAAGACGATGATTGTGAGGGATTATAGAATGTATGATTATTTAAACGGACAAATAAAGCGTATAACTCCTGAGTATATCGTCCTTGAACAACAAGGGATAGGCTGGCAGCTGAATACACCTAATCCATTTGCGTTCAGGACATCAGCACTTGAACAACAAATATATGTACATTTACATGTACGCGAGGACGCACAAGTGTTATATGGCTTTCCGAATTTAGACCAACGAGAGCTGTTTCGTAAACTTATTTTAGTGTCAGGGATTGGACCAAAGGGTGCGCTTGCTATTTTAGCTACTGGGAATCCACAACAGGTTATCAGTGCTATTGAACGAGAGGATGAATCATTTTTAGTAAAGTTTCCTGGTGTGGGTAAGAAAACGGCACGTCAAATGATTCTAGATTTAAAAGGTAAACTTGGCGGATTGTTAGATACTATTGAGCTACCAAGTACAGAAGATGAGCTACCGTTATTTGGTGTAAATCCATATAAACATGAGCTTGAAGAAGCTATTCTTGCCTTAATGGCACTAGGTTATTCTGAAAAAGAACTAGAAAAAATACGTCCACAGCTCGAAGATAACGACAAGCTTGAAACAACAGATGCATTTATGAAACAAGCTTTACAATTGCTATTAAAGTTAAAATAGTGAAAGGGGGGAAAGTACATGTCTGAACGTATGATGGCTAGTGAGGCAGGTAGCTATGATGAACATTTTGAATTGTCTTTACGCCCACAAAGATTAGCACAATATATTGGTCAACATAAGGTGAAGGAGAATTTACAAATTTTCATTGAAGCGGCAAAGCTTCGTCAGGAAAGTTTAGATCATGTGCTGTTATATGGACCACCCGGACTTGGGAAAACTACATTAGCTGCTGTCATTGCTAATGAAATGAATGTCAATGTGCGCATGACTAGCGGCCCTGCAATCGAACGTCCTGGCGATTTAGCAGCTATTTTAAGCTCACTGGAGCCAGGGGATGTGCTTTTTATTGATGAAATACATCGCCTGCCTCGTGCAATTGAAGAGGTGCTTTATCCTGCCATGGAGGATTTTTGTTTAGATATTGTCGTTGGTAAAGGCCCTGAAGCGCGCTCTGTACGACTTGATTTACCGCCATTTACACTTGTGGGTGCAACAACAAGAGCAGGTGCATTATCAGCACCTTTAAGGGATCGCTTTGGGGTATTATTAAGATTGGAGTATTATGATAATACTTCACTTGCAGAAATTGTTGTACGTAGTGCGCATTTATTTGATGTTGATATTGAACAAATAGCAGCTCTTGAAATGGCAACACGCTCACGTGGTACACCTCGGATTGCTAACCGTCTGCTAAAACGAGTACGTGATTATGCACAGGTGCTTGGAGATGGTATGATAACGGAAGGACTTGCTAAGCAAGCACTTGAACTATTACAAGTCGATCCTAGAGGGCTTGACCATATTGACCATAAACTTGTGACCAATATGATTGAGCGCTTCCGAGGTGGCCCAGTAGGATTAGATACGTTGGCAGCATCTATTGGTGAAGAACGCGTTACGATTGAGGATGTGTACGAGCCATATTTGATGCAAATCGGCTTTATACAACGGACGCCGCGTGGACGTGTGGCAACACATTCAGCCTACGAACATTTTGGATATGAATATCCCCAACAAACCTAGAAGAAGGAAGTATTTTTCATGCGTGTAGAAGATTTTGATTTTGAATTGCCAGAAGAGCTTATTGCACAAACTCCACTTTTGGACCGTACAGCTAGTCGATTAATGGTAGTGACGCCAGGCTCAACAAATGTAGAGCATCACCATTTTGCTCATATTTTAGATGAGTTACAAACTGGAGACTGTCTTGTGTTAAATGATACAAGAGTCTTACCAGCACGTTTAATGGGTGTTAAAGAGGAAACAGGTGCTCATATAGAGGTACTGCTATTAAAGCAAATGGCGGGTACGGATGAATGGGAAACACTTGTCAAACCAGCTAAGCGTGTAAAAGTTGGCACAGTTGTAACATTTGGAGATGGCTTACTGACAGCTACTTGTACAGGAGAGCTTGCTCATGGTGGACGTACATTTGAGTTTAAATATAACGGCATTTTTTATGAAATTTTAGAACAACTTGGTGAGATGCCACTACCTCCATATATTCGCGAAAAGTTAGAGGACAAGGATCGCTACCAAACTGTTTATGCAAAAGAGCGAGGTTCAGCAGCAGCACCAACTGCAGGCCTGCATTTTACAGAAGAATTACTAGAGCAGGTGAAAGCAAAAGGGGTCGAAGTTGTTTTTATCACTTTACATGTGGGACTTGGAACTTTCCGTCCTGTAAGTGTAGATTCAATTGAAAATCACGAAATGCATTCTGAATTTTATAGTGTAACGGAAGAAACTGCATCAATCATTAACCGAGTTAAGAGTAATGGTGGTAAAGTGATTGCAGTTGGTACAACCTCTACACGTACTTTAGAAACGATCGGCTCTAAATATGGTGGAGAAGTACGAGCAGAACAAGGTTGGACGTCTATTTTCATTTATCCGGGATATGAATTTACTGTTGTGGATGGTTTAATCACAAACTTCCATTTACCAAAGTCTACCCTCGTAATGCTTGTTAGTACGCTTGCAACAAAAGAAACAATTTTAAGTGCATATCAACAAGCTGTAGAAGAAAATTATCGTTTCTTTAGCTTTGGAGATGCTATGTTTATTCGTCCAAAAGGCGAATAAAGAAAAAATCGGAGTACTGTTTTTACTTTAGATAAGAGAGGAATTTTTATAATATGACACAACCAGCAATTCGTTATGAGCTACTTCATACTTGTAAACAAACTGGAGCACGACTTGGTATCGTGCATACACCGCATGGCTCTTTCGAAACGCCAGCATTTATGCCTGTTGGGACACAAGCAACTGTTAAAACAATGTCACCTGAGGAATTAAAGGAAATGAATGCAGGCATTATTCTGTCAAATACGTATCATTTATGGCTACGACCTGGTAATGATATTGTTAAGGAAGCAGGGGGCTTGCATAAATTTATGAACTGGGATCGCCCGATTTTAACAGATTCAGGTGGTTTCCAAGTGTTCTCACTTAGTCAATTCCGTAAAATCGAAGAAGAAGGGGTTCATTTCCGCAATCATTTAAATGGGGACAAATTATTTTTAAGTCCAGAAAAGGCGATGGAAATTCAAAATGATTTAGGTTCGGATATTATGATGGCTTTTGATGAATGTCCACCTTTCCCTGCGACATATGACTATATGCTGCAATCAGTAGACCGTACTACACGTTGGGCTAAACGTTGTAAAGAGGCACATAAACGTCCAGAAGACCAAGGTCTATTCGGTATTATTCAAGGGGGAGAATTCGAAGATTTACGTCGTCGTTCTGCAGAAGCATTGGTAGAGCTTGATTTCCCTGGTTATGCAATTGGAGGCTTATCTGTTGGTGAACCTAAGGACATTATGAACCGAGTATTAGAGTTTACAACACCATTAATGCCAGCAAATAAACCACGTTATTTAATGGGTGTAGGTTCACCTGACTCATTAATTGATGGTGCTATTCGAGGTATTGATATGTTTGACTGCGTATTACCAACACGTATTGCCCGTAACGGCACATTAATGACATCTGAAGGCCGTTTAGTAGTTAAAAATGCAAAGTATGCACGTGACTTCGGACCAATTGATCCAAATTGCGATTGCTATACTTGTAAAAACTATTCACGCGCTTATATTCGTCATCTAATTCGTACGGAAGAAACGTTTGGTATTCGTTTAACAACTTACCATAACTTACACTTCCTATTGAAACTAATGGAGCAAGTACGTGAGGCAATCCGAGAAGACCGTCTTGGTGATTTCCGAGAAGAATTTTTCGAGAAATACGGCTTTAATGGACCAAATGCAAAGAACTTCTAATATTTAGTAAAAAGAGCATGCAAATTTGTGAGAAATGAGAATGTTTTTAGCAAAAAAATGTCTATCGTAGAAAAAATATTAGTAATATAGAAAAATTTTGGGCTTGTCCATCGCTTTTTTATGGTGGAATAGTCTATACTAAAGTAGAATTGGAAAGGGGGCAAGAATGATGGAACAATATTCTGGCTTAATCATGATTTTAATCATGTTCGTTGCAATGTGGTTTATTTTAATCCGCCCTGCTAAAAAGAGACAGCAGGAAACACAAAATATGCAGGGTAGTTTGCAACGTGGAGATAAAGTTATTACAATCGGTGGCTTACATGGCGAGATTGACTCAATTGAGGACACAGCTGTGACATTAAAAATTGCAGACAATGTGCGCGTTAAATTTGACCGTCAAGCAATTGGACGAGTAGTAAATGGCGACCAATTAAAATAATAATGAGAAAAAGACTTACATTAGTTGTAAGTCTTTTTTTACTTCTTTCTGTAAGGGTTTTTGTAGCGATAGCAAAGCGATAAATACAGAAGTCTCCTCCACGTCTTATGGCATTACCGAAACATAGCGCAAAGCGGATTCAGGACGTAACGCCGCCGGGAAATAATGACGATGTTCTTTTTATTTTAGCTAAGTGCCACCATTTTTAATTTCTTAATTAATTCTGCTCCAGTGTCATTGCCATTTACCGTTATTCTGCTTAAAGCAAATATATTATCGCCAGTAGTGACACCTTTATTTTTAATAACAAAAGCCATTTTAAATCCAGCATTTTTCGCCAATTTCATAGTTGCTAAAATAACCATCGTCAAAAGTTATTAACACAGGATTATAGGTATTCTGTTTTACCGTTCAAGTAATCATATAATTTCTTGGACTGTCATCGAGTTGTACCCATTTTCTTTAAGCGAATTAATTTGTTTATCAAAATTCTCTGGGGAAATGACTGTATTATTATTTATGTGTTTATCTAAATGGTGGTACATTAGAACAGGAATCTGTTTTCATGTTTGTTAAAACGGATCATGATGGATCATTTACTTAATAAGAAAGTGTAAGAAGGACCTTTTAAACAATACCTACATTATTATTGGGTGAGCATTGTGAAACGTCCTGTTTTTTCTACTTGAAAAGCAGGAATTATAGCTCCTTTTATTGTAAACAAACAACTGAGGTTTATTGTTTTGATTTGGTGTCATTTCCTGATTAAAGAGTTGTTGTTTTTTATGTTATTCGTACGTTTTTAGATTTTGCCTTAATTGAAAACACGATTTTCTTATAGGGTAGATGCAAAATAAAGTTAAATCATCAGGGAAATTTCCGAAGACGATAAGTGTTAAAAAATCAAAGCTAAGATATAACATCATCCTGTATAAAAAAAGATAAGTAAGGTCACCTTGAATAGTATGGGGGTGACGATATGGAAGAATATTTAACGATTGTTTTAAGAACCTGCTTTTTATATGTGTTTATCCTAGTCATTTTTCGTTTAATGGGTAAACGTGAGGTCGGCGAGTTATCTGTAATCGATTTAGTTGTATCCATTTTAATGGCTGAGGTGGCTGCCTTTGCACTTGATGATTTCGAAAGTCCTTTATTTAATGTGATTTTACCAATCATCGTGTTGTTTTTCATTCAAATAATAACTGCATATTTGTCACTCAAAAATAAAAAATTCCGTGATCTAGTTGATGGTGATCCAGTATTACTTATAAAAGACGGTGTCATTTTAGAAAGTGAAATGCGCAAGCAACGCTATAACCTAGATGATTTATGTCAACAATTACGCGAAAACGGGAATGCTTCCGTTACAGATATTGCATATGCTTATTTAGAGCCATCTGGCAATTTGTCCGTTTACCAAAAAGATGAAAAGGCATTTGTTTACCCCTTGATTATCGACGGTGATATTCAGGAGAGGCATTTAAAGGTATTGCATAAAGATGCTGATTGGTTAATGGCAGAGCTTGCTAAAAATAATATTACAGATAGTAACACTGTATTTTTTTGTGTTTGGGAGGAAGATCGGCTGCATATTCAACTGAAAGAATCTTAAACTTTCTTGGCCAATTTACGAATGTAGCGCAAATCAGTTATACGTAGTTGATTGGAAACTAGTAAGAATGTAAATAGTAAAAACAAAGTTACACAGCTACTTAAAATAAATGGTAGTGGCATTATTTGAATCAGAAAATACTGGGTACCACAAACAGCAATAAAACAGCCATATGGAACAACAAACATTCTAAAACCAGCACGTAAATTTTTACGTTGCCTTACTGTTGCAATATGCAAAAACGAAGTTAGTAAAACGCCAAAGCCAATCGCCACAACGGCACCTTTTTCTTGTATACCCGGTTGAGAAGCAAGTACGAACATGACAAAGAGCTTACCAAGACCACCGTAAATGGAGTTCATCATTGCTGCGCGTGCTTCACCAATTGCTTGTAAGATAGAGTGCAATGGACTTTGTATATAATAAAAATAAAAAATAGGAGCTAATATTTTCACATAACCACGATTTTCTTGTAAGTGAAAGAGCTTCACAGCTAATTCGTCTCCATGAACGAAAAAGTACGTAGCGGCAACACAGCCCACTAAGGAAGACAGTCGCAATGAAACAGAGATACGTTCCTGTAGGAGCGGTATATGCTGACGTGCAACCGCGTCACTAACAGCTGGTATAAGAACAATTGAAAGTGCTGCAGACACAAAAGCAGGGAATAATAATAGGGGGACTAGTACACCCGAAATAACCCCATATAAAATTGTTGCAGCGGAGGCTGTTAAACCAGCCATAGTTAACGCCTTTAAAAAAATGATAGGCTCTAAAAACCAAGTAAAAGATCCGAATAACTTGCTTCCAGCAGAAGGAAGGGCAATTCGTAACATTGGGGAGGCAGGATAAGCCTCGATTTTGTTTTTTCGTGTCAATAATTTTTTCTTTGAAACTATATAATGCAACCACAAATACAAGAAAGCAACGACTTCTGCTAGTAGCGTAATACCCATAGCAGCGGCTGCTGTAACGGCAGCATTATTATAGGCAGCCACATAAGGCAGCGTCAAAGTGATAAAGCTAATACGGATAATTTGTTCAATCATTTGAGCCCAAGCTGTTGGTGTGATTTTCGCAACACCTTGTAAATAAGCGCGTAATAACCCTGAGCCAACTGACACTGGTACAGCAAAGAGTGCAATCCAAAGAGTAAAAGTTGTATGTTCATTATGTAAAAGAGTAGTCGATATATAAGGTATAGTTAGTGCAACGATTGGCATAAAGACGATCATTCCAATAAATGACCAAAAAATAGCCGTACGCATAACACCATAGATGCTTTCGCGTTTGTTTTTTGCTAATAACTCTGCTACAATTTTTGCCACAGCAATAGGTAGTCCAAGTTGAATGAGTGAGATGAAGAAAATGAACGCCGGATAGACGGTCATATAAATGCCGACTGCCTCTTCACCAGCGATCCGCATAAATTGCATTCTATAAAAGAAGCCAAAGAGTTTCGATAAAAAAATCACGAACATTAAAAATAGTGTTCCCCGTACAAAAGAACTCATGCCATCCGTCCCTTCTCAAGCCACAAAAATTCATTTACACTATTTGTATGCAAACTTGTCTTACGATACGACTTTGATTGGAGATGATTCAAAATGAGTATGCAGCATGAGCAACTATTTGAAAAAATCCGTCCTGCAATTGATAGTAAGATGGAAGAGTTTAAATATTATCAATACAATGCGATTACAGCAGAAGAACTATGGCGCTATTGTGTAGAGAAAAAATGGCGCAGAAAAAATATTGAACAATTACGCATACATGAAATTATCGCCACTATTTTTGCAGTATCACCGTCCGATATCGTATCTTTTAATCAAGTAGAATTCTTACAAAGCAATGATTGGTTTACAGAATTGAATACGGAAGAGTTAAAAATGCTGCTTGGCCCGGTGAAAACTTAAGAAGAATGTGTGAAATTTGTCAAATAATAATAGAATACTAAAAGTGTTGAATTGACACCAAGCGCAACGTGTTTCATAATGAGTGTGTTGCGCTTTTTTTTATTTGTATAAGTATTTTTACCAAAACCCTCCTAATAGTTCTTTTCCAAATTTGGAGGCAAAACACCTATTCAAATACAGGGATAAATTTGCGCGTTATGAACGATCGAAATAAGTAGAGCAATCTTTTTTGAAGCACAGGCAACATTATTCTAAAGGAAAAGGAGGAATAAACGCTTCAAAAGGACTTGCTATTATACTTGTTTGTAGTGTAAGGAATTGCCTTACACCAATTCGAGGAGGATTTATAAATGAAACTTAAAAGTCGTATAGTTGCATTCGTACTACTAATGGTTATTTTTGCAGCAACCATCGGTACGACTGTAGGCGGCGTCTTAAAGGACATTAAGCTAGGTCTTGACTTACAAGGCGGGTTTGAGGTTCTTTATGAGGTTAAAGAATTAAAAGAGGGACAAAAAATTACACCGGAAGTTGTTTCCGCAACTGCGAAGGCACTCGATAAACGTATTAATGAAATTGGTGTAAGTGAGCCAAGCATTGAAATTGAAGGTGAAAATCGAATTCGTGTGCAATTAGCAGGTGTTGAAGATCAAGAATCAGCACGTAAATTATTGTCTACGTCTGCGAATTTAACATTCCGTGATGTTGATGACAATTTACTATTAGATGGTGACGACTTAAAGCCAGGTGGCGCTAAAGATTCCTTTGACCAACAAAATCGTCCAATTGTTTCACTAACATTAAAGGATGCGCAAAAATTTGCTGATATCACAAGTAAAATAGCCGCTAAACCAGCAGGTCAAAATTTACTCGTTGTATGGTTAGACTTTGAAGAAGGTGTTGATTCATATAAAACTGAATCTCAAAAAGCGAAACCTCGCTATGCATCTGCAGCAACAGTTAACCAAAGATTAGATACAACAGATGTAATGATTAGTGGTAATTTCTCAGTTGAAGAAACAAAAAATTTATCAGGTATTTTAAATGCTGGGGCACTTCCAGTAAAGCTTAATGAAACTTATTCTACTTCAGTAGGTGCACAGTTCGGTGATGATGCATTGAAAAGCACGGTATTCGCAGGCATTGTGGGTGTAGTAATAATTTTCTTATTTATGCTATTCTACTATCGTTTACCTGGTTTCATTTCCATTATTACACTAGCCATTTTTACTTTCCTAGTACTCGTTGTATTTGACTGGATTAATGCGGTGTTAACACTTCCAGGTATTGCAGCTATTGTGCTTGGTATAGGGATGGCGGTAGACGCGAATATTCTTGCCGCAGAACGTATTCGTGAGGAATTACGTGTCGGTTATTCGGTTAAACAAGCTTTCCAAATTGGCTCGAAGGAGTCTTTATCAGCGATTGTCGATGCACAGCTAACTACATTATTAGCAGCTGCTGTATTATTCCAATGGGGTACAAGCTCTGTTAAAGGGTTTGCCACAACATTAATTATTAGTATTTTACTAAGCTTCTTAACAGCTGTTTGGGGCTCTCGTGTATTACAAGGAATACTTGTAAATAGTGGCTACTTCAACAATCCAGCATGGTTTGGTATTTCAAAATCTAAACAGCATAGCCTGGATGAAAAAATCGGAACATTAGATTTATCAACGAAATTTGATCGTTTTGATTTTGTACACAACCGTAAGAAATTTTATGCATTCTCATTAGCTATTCTAGTAGCTGGTTTAGTGGTTCTTGGTATATTCCGACTAAACCTTGGTGTTGATTTCTCAAGTGGTACCCGTGTTCAAATTGAAGCAGATCAAACGTTGAATAAAGAAGAGGTATCCAAATACTTAGATAGCATTGACCTATCATCGGAAGATATCGTTCTTTCTGGTGAAAAAAGTAACAATGCAGTAATTCGCTATAAAGATGATTTATCTCAAGCGGATATTTTAAAATTACAAAAAGATGCTACTGAAAAGTATGGGCATAAGCCTACAGTAAGTACAGTATCTGACACAGTTGGTAAAGAACTTGTGAAAAATGCGATTAAAGCATTATCTTTTGCGGCTATCGGTATCATTATCTATGTAGCGATTCGTTTCGAGTGGCGCATGGGTATTGGGGCAATTGTTTCGTTACTACATGACGTATTCTTAATTGTCGCTGTATTTAGTTTTATGCGCTTAGAAGTTGATATTACGTTTATTGCGGCTGTACTGACAATTGTCGGTTATTCTATTAATGATACGATTGTTACGTTTGACCGTATGCGTGAAAACTTAGATCGTTATGATACGATTAAAGACCGTGAAGTGTTAGCGGATATCGTTAACAAATCACTGCGTCAAACAATGGGTCGATCTGTTAACACAGTGTTAACGGTTATTATCGTTACAGTGGCACTTCTTATTTTAGGTGCACCATCGATTCAAAACTTCTCAATCGCGTTATTAGTTGGTTTAATCACAGGTATGTATTCTTCAATTTGTATTGCTGCACAAATCTGGTATTCACTTAAAGTTCGTGAAATGAAAAAATCAGATGGTCAAATACACAAAAAAGAGAAAAAACAATGGGGTACTGACGAACCTACTGTTTAACATAAGCATTAAAATGAAGCAGGGAAGGAAATATTTCTTTCCCTGTTTTTGATGAAAAAAGAATCTTCTGGCTTTCATGAGAAAGCTGAAGATTCTTTTTGTTTTTAAGTTTAAATGGCCGTAGTAAGATTGAGGTTGTAGAGCATAGTTACTTAATTCCACAGCTACCTCATTCACCTGCCGCATTGTTACAGTTTGCTCTTCTACTGCTTCAGTAATAATTTGTGAGCTGCTCGCTGAAATACTCGTAACATTTGATATTTCTGTTACAGAGGCAGTGACTTCTTTCACACTTGCTGAAATTCGTTCTGAAGTGGCTGAAATATCTTCAATTAGCTTAATGAATACTTGTACAAACTCTTTGATAGAATTAATTGCAACACTGTGTTTACCTTCCTTAAATTTTTTTAACATTTTTCTTTTTCTCTGAATTGATTGACAATTATCGTAGTTTAGCATAGAATAAGGCTAACTTTTTTGTTCGGTACAAGGTAGTTGGTCTCGGGAGCGAGGCCAGCCTTAGAACAGATGAGCTGAGTTTAGTTTAGATGAGAATAGCTGAGAAATTGTTGAATAAGAGTAGTAGCATAAGTGTGCAATTTAGAGAGTCAGTGGATGGTGTGAACTGATTTGCAGCTTATGTGAATGGACTTATGAGAGTCGCTAATTATAATAGCGAACGGATTCCCCACGTTAAAGGGGTGCTTTGACTTAGATAAGACAAATCTTTTTGACATAAATTCAAAAGATTTGTCAATTTAACTTCTTTCAGCGAGTGTCCAATCGTCTGCTGAAAGATCACGAAATCGGAATGGAGTTCTTTGTGCAAACACAAAGCCGATTCCGGACACAATTGTGCCGAGGCATAATTGATCTGGCGAACTAAGCTGAGCATTTAAGGGAGAGCAAATATGCTCTAATATGAGGTGGCAACGCGGTCATGATCGTCCTCTGCAATTAGGAAAAATCCTTTTTGCAGAGGACTTTTTTTGTTTTCAGGGGGATGAATGCTTCGCTTTCGCATAGAAAGCAATTGCCACTAATGCTTTGCTTTCGCGCAAATAACATCTGCCGCTTTGTTGTACTGCGCTATGCACAGAAAACATTTTGTTGCCCCGACGTCCCCAGGAAAGCACCCAGCCGGAATGGAGATCAACCCTACGCTATGATGATCTTTTTTCAACAAGAACTGATTTAGTAACTAAACATTTGTAAGTCTAAAGGTAGTGGATTTTTAAGAAAAGGAGCTTGGTCATTATGCTATCAACGAGTTCAAGAACAAAAATGAAAACTATTAATGCCGATTCATTAACACCGATTTTAATTTTTAGACGACTTCAAGGGAAACATAAATTTTTGCTGGAAAGTTCAGCACAGCATGAAGGAGCAGGACGCTTTTCTTTTATCGGCGCTAATCCAAGAAAAACATATAAAGGCTTTGGAGATGAGATTCAGGAATATTCATATAAGACTGGACACACCTATACACATAAGGGCGACATGTTTGTTTTATTGAAAAGATTAATGCCACGTATATCCAATACGACACAATTCCCATTTTCAGGCGGAGCTGTTGGCTACGTTGGCCAAGGTACAACAACAAGATTTTCGACAGCACAGGATAAAGCGGAGTTACCAGATGTGCTTTTCCATGTGTATGAGACAGTTATTGTGTTTGATCATGTAACAGATGAGGTTACTTTAATTTATACGAATATTGATGCGGAAAAAAAAGAACCAAATTTAGAAGAGTTGGCAGAGCAGCTTTTAAAAGGTAGAGAGAATGAGGATACGGCTTGTAGCTTTGAACCTTTCGAATCGACTAAGAATGAACAGTTTGCAACATCCCTTGCATCAATCAAATCTACTTTAGATGAAGATATTACTAGGGTTATGTTATCAAAGTGCATTTTAGCAAATTTACAAGGAGATGCTTTCGCTTTATATCGTCAATTGCGTAAAAAACATCCCGCTCCCTATATGTATTATGTAGAATTTGACGACCATATTGTCTTAGGGACATCTCCTGAAAGTCTAATTCGAGTAAAAGGTGAGCGTGTGATTGCCACACCAACAGAGGGGGCATTTCCTAGAGGGTCCACAAAAGGTGAAGATTTAGAGCAGGAACGCAAGCTACATGAAAACACAAATATTAGGGAGTCGCATGCTGTACTTGTTTCTGCCGTGCAACAAGAGCTACAGTCTGTGTGCTTCCGAGATTCCATTCAAGTCATTGAGGCGATGAGAATTGAGCGTTCCAAGCATGCATTACACATGACATCGAGAGTCGAGGGACAAATACTACCGATGCTTCATGCACTTGATGTATTAGCTACGACATTACCATCCTTTGCATCAACAGGTGTTCCAAAGGGTCAGGTAAAGGATTATTTAGAGGAATCTAATCAAACTACTGGGGTATTTAGAGGTGCTCTTGGATTTCTTGGTTTTAACGGTCATCTTGATTTTGCCTTAACAGGGAAATCCATTGTCATAGAAAATGAAACGATGCATATGCAATCGACTGTAATGGTGACCAAATATACAAATGTTGAAGAAGTTTTGAATCAAGTAGAAGAGGATGAACAGGAATTTTTACAGCTACTTGAAAAAGAAGGAGGTTCACACTAGTGGATGGTATTCGTGAAAAAGTACAACGCCGAGAGCATTTAATGTATGAGGAAATGCTACAGGCAGCAAAATGGATGTTTCAAGATGACACGCCAAAGGATCAAATCGCAAGCTTTTTAACGGCATTATCTGTCAAAGGTGAAACTGCACATGAAGTAGCTGCATTAGCCACAATTATGCGTTCATTTGCATTAGACGTACCAGCAAACGAAGGGGGCTATATGGATAATTGCGGTACTGGTGGCGATGGACTTAATACATTCAATATTAGTACAACTTGCGCCTTTGTACTAGCGGGGGCCGGTGTCAAAATGGCGAAGCACGGCAATCGCAAAATATCTTCGGCATCAGGAAGCTCTGATGTTTTGGAAGCACTCGGTATTCATACGAATATTTCTATTGAACAAACTGTCGATCTGTTAGAGAAAGAAGGAATAGCTTTTTTATATGCTCCGAATGTTCATCCGAAATTAAAGCGAATTGGCGAGGTTCGTCGTGCACTTGGCAAGCCAACAATTTTTAATCTTGTCGGTCCTCTTACGAATCCAGTGCCTTTATCGACGCAATTTACAGGTATAAATCGTCCTAATTTTGTCATGGAGTATGCATCCGTATTACAGATGCTCGGGCGAGAACGTGCAATGGTCGTTTCTGGGCCACTAGGTTTAGATGAGGCGTCATTAGCTGGTCAAAATACTTTTGTTTTAATAGATAAGGGAGACTTAATTCCATTTACGTTAACTGCAGAGGAAGCGGGTCTCAGCTATGCCCCAATAGAGGCTATTCGTGGAGGTAATGCAGATGAAAACGCGGCAATTATGCGTACATTATTAGCCGGTGAACAAAGTGCTTATTTTGACACCGTTTTATTGAATGCTGGTATTGGGTTGTTCAGCTACGGAATTGCTGAAACCGTTAAAGAAGGTGTAGAAATAGCGAAAGATAGTATTTTTAGCGGGCGTGCCCTTCAAAAATTAGAGGCAGTCGTTGCTTATAGTGAGCATATTAAAAGAGTGGAGGTTCAACAATGAATAACTTAAATAAAATTCTCGACCAAAAAAAGATAGAAGTTAGTGCTTTACTTGAACAGCCCGACCCGTTAGCTAATTTTACAGAAAAGCTGCGACCGTCATTATTGGAACGATTGAGAAAGGCTGAAACATTACAGGTTATTTCTGAAATGAAGCGTGCTTCCCCGTCAAAGGGGCTAATCGCAGAAGGGGCAGATCCAGTGTCGCAGGCAAAAACTTATGCAGAAGCTGGAGCAGCAGCTATTTCTGTTTTAACAGATAAAAAGTTTTTTAAAGGCTCCTTTGATGATTTAGCCGCAGTTGCAAATGCTGTTCAAATGCCACTTCTTTGTAAGGACTTTATGATCGATCGTGTTCAAATTCGTTTTGCAAAGGCATCAGGTGCATCTATTATTTTGCTAATTGTAGCCGCGTTAACAGATGAGGTATTACGCGATTTATATTGCTATGCAACAAGCTTAAATCTGGAGGTCTTAGTGGAGGTGCATGATTTAGAGGAGCTTGAACGTGCTATTGCAGTAGGTGCCAAGCTAATTGGCGTCAATAACCGTGATTTACGTACGTTTGAAGTGAGCTTAGAACGGACACGTGAAATTGCTGAAGCCTTTCCGTTCGAAGAAGAGAAAGTATTAATAAGTGAAAGTGGGATTTGGACGCAAGAAGACGCTAAAGTGGTGGCAGCCATGGGAGCTAGTGGCGTTCTTGTAGGTGAGTCATTAATGCGCAGTGGTGATGCGGGTACTGCGCTAAAAAGTTTACAGGTCAATAAAATGGGGGAATCTGTATGACGAAGGTGAAAATTTGTGGACTGAAGGAACAACAGCATGTGCAGGCAGCAGTAGAGGCAGGAGCGGATGCAATTGGTTTTGTCTTTGCGCCAAGTAAACGACGGGTGACGGTTGAACAGGCACAGCAATTAGCCAAGCATGTGCCAGAGAGCGTTTTAAAAATTGGTGTTTTTGTTAATCCAAATGCAGAGGAATTACGCACAGCGGTAGAAAGCGTGCCATTAGATTATGTGCAATACCACGGGGAAGAATCTCCGGAGTTTATTCGTCAGCAAGGCTATCCAGCTATTAAAGCTTTGACTGTAAGAGGTGTTGAAGATGTTCAAGTTGCTGCCAAATATGATGCAGACTATTACTTATTTGATGCACCGGGGACAGATTTTAAAGGAGGAAGTGGTCATACGTTTGATTGGATCCTCTTAGAGAAAGTAGGGATTCCGCGAGAAAAGTTAATGCTAGCAGGTGGTTTGCAAGCTGAAAATATAGGAGAAGCAGTATCATTTGTGTCGCCATTTATGGTAGATGTATCAAGTGGTGTGGAGACAGACGGTGTAAAAGATATAGCTAAAATAACTGCATTTATACAGGCAGTAAAGAAGGGGAGAGCATAATGGCAAATTCAATTGCAAATAGTGTACCAACAAAGGAAGGGCGTTACGGGAAATTTGGTGGACAATTTGTTCCGGAAACATTAATGACAGCTTTGTTGGAATTAGAGACGGCCTATGACGAGGCAATGAATGATCAAGCGTTTACAGAGGAATTAGCTTATTATTTACAGCAATATGTTGGCCGTGAGACGCCGTTGTATTACGCAGAAAATTTAACAAAAGAGCTAGAGGGTGCGAAAGTTTATTTAAAGCGTGAAGATTTGAATCATACGGGAGCTCATAAGATTAATAATGCCATTGGTCAAGCGCTTCTTGCTAAACGAATGGGTAAAAAGAAAATAGTCGCAGAAACAGGTGCTGGACAGCATGGAGTGGCCACGGCAACTGTATGCGCATTATTGAATCTTGAATGTGTAGTATTTATGGGAGAAGAGGATATAAAACGCCAACAGTTGAATGTGTTCCGCATGGAGTTACTCGGCACCAAAGTAGAGTCTGTGGAAACTGGTTCAAAAACATTAAAGGATGCTGTCAATGCAGCGCTGCGCTACTGGGTGACAAATGTTGAGGATACTCATTATATTTTAGGCTCGGCTTTAGGGCCACATCCATTCCCAAAAATAGTAAGGGATTTCCAGCGTGTAATTGGTGTTGAAACTAGAGAGCAGATTTTAGCTAAGGAAGGACGTTTACCAGATGCAGTCGTTGCTTGTATAGGTGGTGGTAGTAATGCAATTGGTATGTTCCACCCTTTTGTTGACGACGAGACTGTAGCGCTATACGGGGTAGAGGCAGCGGGCGGTGGTATTGAGACAGGGAAGCATGCAGCAGCAATTTCCGGTGGACAGCTAGGCGTTTTACATGGAGCATACATGTATTTATTACAAGATGAAAATGGCTTTGTACAAGAAGCACATTCTATTTCAGCTGGTCTAGATTATCCAGGGAAGGGCCCGGAACATTGTTATTTACATGATATTGGGCGAGTTCAATTTGATTCGATTACAGATAGTGAAGCACTTGAGGGCTTGCAGTTACTGTGTAGAACAGAAGGTATACTACCTGCACTAGAAAGCTCTCATGCCATTGCCTATACAGCAAAACTCGCGAAGACAATGTCTACAGATGACATCATTGTTGTGTGCCTATCTGGCCGAGGAGATAAGGATGTCCATACTGTCCGAAAAGCATTAGGAGGAGAAGTGTAATGACAACACTACAGCAGGCAATTGAACAAACGAAAATCGCTGGTAATAAAGCATTTATACCTTATATTATGGCGGGGGATGGGGGTCTTGAAACTTTGAAGCCAACGATCCTGAAGCTACAGGAAATGGGTGTAACGGCAATTGAAATTGGTATACCTTTTACAGATCCTGTAGCGGATGGGCCGACGATAGAGCAAGCAGGAGAACGGGCTTTAGAAGAAGGTGTGACATTACGTAAAGTGCTAGAAGTATTAGCTTCATTTAGAGGAGAAATTAAAATTCCGTTAGTTGTCATGACTTATTTTAATCCTGTTTTAGCTTTTGGATTAGAGGCTTTTGCTAAAGCTTGTATAGCAGGGGGTATAAAAGGGTTAATCGTACCTGATGTACCGCTTGAAGAAAGTGCGATTTTACGTGACACTTTAAATCCTCATGGTATCGACATCGTTCAGCTTGTATCGTTAACAAGTCCTCCTGAGCGAATTGCACGTATCGCGGCTGCTAGTCAAGGGTTTATCTATGCTGTGACAGTCAATGGAATTACAGGGGCACGTACAAGTTTTGCAAATGATTTACAAGATCATTTTGCACGCTTACGTGAAGCAAGCCAAATACCAGTACTAGCTGGCTTTGGAATTTCAACTCCTGAGCAGGTGGTAAGCATGGGGGCACTTAGTGATGGTGTAATTGTTGGCAGTGCAATCGTGACAGCATTGCATGAAGGTAATTTGGAGAAGGTTGAGGCATTAGTATCTGCTTCAAAAGGTGTGTTTCAGAAGTCTACTCTTTAAACGGAGTAGGCTTTTTTCTTTTTTGATTGGTATTGAAGGCTTGGATGGTTCTATCCACGACTTGGGCTGTTCTATCCACGATTCTGAGGGTTCTATCCACGGCTTCGGCTTTTCTATCCACGACTTCGACTCATTTATCCGTCACTCTGACTTCTATCCTTCGGGTAGTTTAGTAAAACGAACGAACGGATTGAACTAACGTTTTGATGGATAAAACTATCATTCTAGCAGATAGTGCGGATAGGCAAGATTTTCGGTATAATAGCTTTCGTGAGGAAGTGAAAAGATGATTCTATCGAAAAAGAGATGGCAAGTAGAGCGTCCAGACGCGAAGCTTGTCCAAACATTACAAAATGACCTACAACTATCTGCGATTGCAGCAAAAATTTTAGCAGCACGAGGCTGCGAAACAACTGCTGACGCAGAGGGCTTATTAAATATGACAGAAGCAAGTATCCATGATCCGTTTTTAATGCACGGTATGGCAGAAGCTGTAGCACGTATTGAGCAAGCGCTTGATAATGGTGAAAAGATATTAGTATATGGAGATTACGATGCCGATGGTGTCTCAAGCACGACAGTCATGCTGAATGTGTTGCTTGATCTAGGTGCCGATGTATCGTTTAAAATACCGAATCGTTTTATTCATGGCTATGGCCCGAATGAGGCGCTATTTCGTGAAGCACATGATGAGGGTGTTCAGCTAATTATAACAGTTGATAATGGTATTTCAGGCATGGAACCGATTCGTATCGCGAAGGAACTAGGTATGGATGTTATCGTTACAGATCACCATGAACCAGGCGATGAATTACCACCAGCAGATATTATTTTACATCCTCGTATACCAGAAGGACATTATCCATTTGGCGAGCTTGCAGGTGTAGGTGTAGCGTTTAAGTTAGCTCATGCTTTATATGGGGAACTGCCAACACATTTATTCGAATATGTAGCTGTTGGAACAGTAGCGGATTTAGTACCATTAGTTGATGAAAACCGCTATCTAGTAAAACGCGGAATAGAAGAAATGCGTCGTTCACTCAGCCCCTGGGTACAAGCGATGTGTGAAGTAGCAAGTGCAGAGCAAGCTAAAATCAGTGAAGAAACAATCGGCTTTTACTTTGGACCGCGTTTAAATGCAGTTGGTCGACTTGGAGAAGCGGCACCAGGTGTAGAGCTATTAATGGCTGAGGATAATGCTAAAGCAACAGCATTGGCGAAACAGCTTAATACATGTAATAGTGAACGCAAAGATATTGTAAAGAGTATTACAGATGAGGCCATTGCTCTCATCGAATCAGATAAAAAAATAGGGGATTCACTCGTTTTAGTGATCGCTGGAGAAGGCTGGAATGCTGGAGTAGTAGGGATTGTCGCGTCTCGTCTTGTAGAGCTTTATTATCGTCCAACCATTGTATTGTCACTAGACAATGAAAAAGGAACAGCTAAAGGTTCAGCCCGTAGTATTGAAGGATTCCATTTATTTAATGAACTTGCGAAAAATCGAGATATATTACCTCATTTTGGTGGGCACCCTATGGCAGCGGGGATGACGTTACCCATTGAGCATGTTGATGAATTAAGAGCACGCTTAGATACTCAAGCAAGATCATGTTTATCAGAAGAGCAATTAACTCCTGTTCTCAATATTGATATACCACTAAAAATGGATGAGATTTCAGCAGATGCTATTGAAGAAATTTTAACGCTCGGTCCATATGGTACTGATTTTCCGAAGCCTGTTTATGTGCTCGAAGATGTGGAAATATCCTCCATGCGGAAAATAGGAGCAGCAGAAAATCATATAAAAATGGAATTGACGGATGGCTATGAAAAATTGGATAGCGTCGGTTTCAATAAAGGACATTTACACGACGAGTTAACATATGGAATAAAAGTGTCATTTACTGGAGATTTACAAATTAACGAGTGGCAAGGACGTAAAAAAGCACAATTTATGATAGAGGATGTTCAAACAACTGAATGGCAATTATTTGATATTCGTGGTATTCGACAAACATCACGCTGGTTAAATACGGTCCCAAAAGATGAGGCAACATTCATCGCCTTCCGTCCAGAGACGGTGACCTATTACCAGTCGTTAATTGGTGTGCCAATCCTAGCAGTGGATCCTACGCTTTCAAATGTAGAACAAACTAATTATATCGTCCTACTGGATTTGCCACAAAATGTTCAAATGTTAGAAAATGTCTTACGAAAAACAGCACCTTCCCGTATTTATGCACATTTTTACATGCCTGATTCTCAGTATTTTAGTGGATTGCCTACACGTGAGCAATTCTCCTGGTATTATAAGTTTTTGAAAAATCGTCCTGCTTTTCCATTGAATATGCATTTGTCTGAATTAGCGAAGCATACAGGTTGGCCGTTAGATGCATTAAAATTTATGACACAGGTGTTTTTTGAGCTTGATTTTGTTAAAATGGAGAGTGGACTGACGACTGTCAACGTGAATGCACCAAAACAGGCACTTACAGAGGCACCGTCTTACAAACAGCGTTCAGAACAGATTGAAATGGAGCAAAAGCTAGTATATGCCCCTTATATAGAATTAAAACAATGGTTTGATGAACGATTACATTAATATGCGAAAAAGTTTCGTAGGAGGAGCAATAACATGGATTTAAAGCAATACGTAACAACGGTTGAGAACTGGCCGAAAGAAGGTATCAGCTTCAAAGATATTACGACAATTATGGATAACGGTACTGCATACAAATATGCAACAGATCAAATCGTAAGTTACGCAAAAGAATTAGGTGCTGAAATTGTGGTAGGTCCTGAGGCTCGTGGCTTCATTATCGGATGCCCAGTTGCTTATGCGCTTGAAATTGGTTTTGCACCTGTTCGTAAGCCAGGAAAATTACCACGTGAAGTGATTAGTGCTGACTACGGCCTTGAGTACGGTAAAGATACGTTAACGATGCACAAAGATGCGATTAAACCAGGTCAAAAAGTATTAATCTGTGATGACTTACTTGCGACTGGTGGTACAGTTGAAGCAACAGTACGTTTAGTAGAACAATTAGGTGGTCAAGTTGTTGGCTGCGCATTCCTTATCGAATTAACAGATCTAAATGGTCGTGCAAAACTTGGTGACCTAGACATTAAAACACTTATTCAATATTAATAAATAATTGGATACTAGCTAAATGAATTGGTTGATTGTAATGGAGACTGGATGCCATGGAAATCTCTTGTCCAGAACGGAAAAAACTACTCATTTTGCAGAAAAGCGATGAAAAGCGTCACATTTTTGTGGCGTTTTTTTATTTAGAAAAGATTGTTGCTATTCTACTAACGGTGCAGCATTCCTGTTTGAAGGATGTTCGAGGTCTTGAAAGAAAAGGAGCCCTCTAGTATGATGCATGAGTGTCAACGACCATTGACCCATCATCA
>Ga0209676_1001264_pt1 | contig 26303 bp, 22 predicted proteins | sample AraplaCvi_mLB_r2_FD_184282 | JGI IMG/M metagenome (GOLD analysis project Ga0209676, IMG submission 184282) | Arabidopsis root microbial communities from North Carolina, USA - plate scrape MF_Cvi_mLB_r2 (SPAdes) (version 2) | ecosystem: Host-associated > Plants > Roots > Endosphere | place: USA... | reverse complement strand
TGCCGCGTTCGATCGTGCCTGCCGTCTGGAGTGCGCCGCCGGCCTGCAGCAGGGCTTCGAAGAGCGTGGTTTTGCCGGCGCCGGGGTGGCCTGCCAGGGCCACGTTGCGGATGGATTGTGTGCTGTAGGACATGAGCGGACTTCTCCCGTGAGGGTGGGAAGGCCGTCATGGCTGTCCGGCGCTGCGCCTGCGCGTGGGCGCTCGGCGGGCGGTCATGGCGGGTGCCGGCGAAGGCCGGGAGCGAAAGCCTCGCGCAAGGGGGAGGGGTGGTCAAGCCGGCGACGGGGGAACTGGGCAACCGGGACGGATTTCACGCCAGGCCGACCCGGGCGTCACTGCGCATGTGCGCCTAACGCCGGCCACGTTACGCTGCTCGTCCTTTCACCCCACCAAGGAGTAGCGACATGGCGTTCAAGCGTATTGCCGAAGCGGTCTGGCACGGCGACCTGCAGGCCGGGAAGGGCACCCTGAGCACCCCGCAGAGCGGGTTGTTCATGGACCAGAACTACTCCTTCAAGACCCGCTTCGGCGACGAGAAGGGCACCAATCCGGAGGAACTGCTGGCCACCGCGCACGCCGGCTGCTTCTCGATGGCGCTGTCGGCCGTGATGACCAAGGCCGGCGTGGCACCCGAAACCATCCAGACCCGCGCCGAGGTGACGATGGAGCCGGGCATGGACCCCGGCCCGACCATCACCGGCGTGAACCTGGTCGTCACCGTGAAGGCGCCCGGCGTGGACGAGGCGACCTTCAAGCAGTACGCCGACGCGGCGAAGGCCGGCTGCGTGATCTCGCGGGCGCTGTCGGTACCCGTGACGATGCAGGCCACCCTGCAGGGCTGAGCGGCGGCATTGGAGGCGGGAAGCAGGGAGCCAAAGCCGATCCGCCGTGCCGTGCTGGTGCATGGCGCGGGCGGAGGCGGCTGGGAATGGAACGTGTGGCGGCGCGTGTTCGCCGCCCGCGGGCTGCTGGCCCATGCACTGGAGCTGCGGCCCAGCGAAGCGGGCCTGCCCGCCACCGGTTTCGACGACTACGCCGCGCAGGTGCGCGCCGCGCTCGATGCGATGCCCGGCCCGTGCGCGCTGGTCGGCGCCAGCCTCGGCGGCCTGCTCGCAATGGCCTGCGCCGATGCCGTCGGGGCGCTGGTCCTGGTGAATCCGCTGCCGCCGGCACCTTGGGCGGCGCGGCTGCCTTCACGGGAATGGCTCGATGTCGTGCCCTGGCGGCGCGACGCCCGGCTCGCCTCGACGCGCCGCGCGCTTCCGGATTCGGACGACGCCACCTCGCTGTATGCCTTCCGCCGGTGGCGTGACGAATCCGGGGCCGTCCTGCGCCAGGCACATGCGGGCGTGCTGCTGGATGCGCCGGTCTGCCCGACGCTGTGCATCGCCTCGGCGCAGGACGAGGACGTGCCGCCCGAACTGACCGCGCAGCTCGCCCGCGCCTGGGATGCGGATCTTCTGCGTGTTGCGTCGAACGGCCATGTCGGGCCGTTGCTCGGGCGCGATGCGGCGACGGTAGCGGCACAGGTGGCGGACTGGCTGTCGGTGCGGTAACTGCCTGCGCGTCGCGGGCGAGGTGAATGCCGGGATTCAGCACCCATTGCCCGGCCGCGCCGGACGATGCACTCACGCCACTCCGGCGCCGGAGCCACCCACATGAACCGCCTGATCCTTGCTTCCCTCGCGCTGGCCGCCGCCGCGAGCGGCCCGGTGCATGCACAGTCGTCGTACCCGCGCTACGGCTCGACCAGCAGCAGCGACTACGCGCGCGTGGTCCGCGTCGATCCGGTGTTCGATCGCTATGAAACCTCGGCGCCGCAGCAACGCTGCTACGAACGCCCGACCTACGTCGGGGGCGACGGTTACCAGAACGGCGAATACCGTCAGGATGGCTACTACGGCGGTGGCGACGCGTACCCGTCCGGCACGCAGACCGGCCGCACCGTGTCGACGATCGTGGGCACCATCGTCGGCGCGGCCGTCGGCAGCCAGATCGGCGGCGGCAGCGCGCGTTATGCGACCTCGGCGATCGGTTCGGTGGTCGGCGGCATGGCCGGCCGCCAGATCTACGACCAGAGCCAGCGCGAACGCGTCGGCTCGGTGCGGGTGTGCGACCCGGTCTACGAAGGCGACGGGTATTACTCCTCGCGCAATGGCAGTGGGCAAGCCAGCGCGTACGACGTGACGTACGAATACGCGGGCCGCACCTACACCACCCGCACGGACTACGATCCGGGCGACCGCATCCGCGTTCGGGTCGACGTCACGCCGGAGTGATCCGGCCTCATGCCCAATCGATCGTCCCGCGCACCACGTTGCACACCTGTCCCCCCGACCAGACTTCGCCGTCGGCATCCACGCGCAGTTGCAGACGCGCATCGAAGCCTACTTCGCGGCCCTGGCTGACGGTATATCGGCCACCATTGCCGGGCAGTGCGTCGTTGTGCCGGAGCCACGCGGCGAGCGTCGCATTCGCGGCACCGGAAGCTGCGTCCTCGAACCGCGCCGGCGCGCCGACGAACGCGCGCACGACCAGGTCGTAATCGCGGCCCGCATCGGCGCGGGCGAAGGCGCAAAGTCCCATCGTTTCGGTCGTTTCGGCCAGCTGCGCGATGGCGTCCCAGTCCGGCGTCGCGTGGCGCAGGGCGGCCTCGCTGGCCACTTCGGCCAGCCACCAGCGCCGTCCGCCGTCCATCAATGCCGGCGGCAGCGCGCCGGGTTCCAGCGGGGCAAGCGCCGCGGCGAGGCGCGCATCGCCCGCCTGCGCGACTTCGACCACGCGGGCGCGCGGAGTACGCACCGCGATCGTGCGTGTAGCACCGCTGCCATCGACGGCCAACGGCAACGTGCCGGCCACGCCTTCCTGCACGATCTGCCCGTCCACGAGCTCCGCCAGTCCCGCATCCAGCACCACGTGCGCCGTGCCCACGCTCGGATGCCCGGCGAAAGGCACCTCGCGGCGCGGGCTGAACATGCGCACGCGATACGCCGCGTCGGGCTGCGTGGGCGGGAAAACGAAGGTGGTTTCGGGCAGGCGCGTCCAGCGGGCGATCGCCTGCATGCGGGCGTCGTCCAGGCCCTGTGCGTCCAGCACGACGGCCAGCGGGTTGCCGGCGCCGGGCCGGTCGGCGAACACATCCAGTTGCAGGTAGCGGCGAAGCGTCATTCGGCGGGGGTCCGAGTGGATTATTCGACTAGAATTGCGAAGTTTACGGCGCCTCATCCTGCCTGGCAGGACGGGCGCGCCATTCTAGTTTCCATGGCGGCCCCGCGCCGGCATGGTTTCGGCGGCAACCACATTCCATCTGATCATCACCAGACTCCATAACCTCATCAAAGGAACCGTTGCAGTGGCGGAAGCGAATCGCTGGGTAGTACTCAAGTTCGGCGGCACCTCGGTGTCCCGCCGGAACCGTTGGGACACCATCGGACGCCTCGCCGGAAAACGCATGTCCGAGGAAGGGGTTCGCGTGCTGGTCGTGGTGTCGGCGCTGTCGGGCGTCACCAACGAACTGCAGGCCATCGCCAATGGCGAGGAAATCGGCGCGCGCATCGCCGCGCTGGTCGAACGCCACCGTGCGTTCTGCAGCGAACTGGACCTGGATCCCGACACCGTGCTCGGCCAACGCCTCGCCGCGTTGCAGGCGCTGGGCACCGACGCGCGCGCCGCGCAGCGTCCGCTGGAATGGCAGGCCGAAGTGCTGGCGCAGGGCGAACTGCTGTCGTCCACGCTCGGCGCGGCGTACCTGCGCTCGCAGGGGCTGGACTTCGGCTGGTGCGACGCGCGCGACTGGCTCGATGCCGTATCGCTGCCCAACGCGAGCCCCTGGTCGCAGCGGCTTTCGGTGAACTGCCGCCTCGACGGCGAGGGTTTCGGCGACCGCTTCTCCACCCAGCCGACGCAGGCGCTGATCACGCAGGGCTTCATCTCGCGTCATGGCGATGGCGGCACGGCGATCCTCGGCCGCGGCGGCTCGGACACCTCGGCCGCGTACTTCGGTGCGTTGCTGAAGGCGCAGCGTGTGGAAATCTGGACCGATGTCCCCGGCATGTTCAGCGCCAATCCGCGCGACGTGCCCGAAGCGCGCCTGCTTACGCGCCTGCACTACGCCGAAGCGCAGGAAATCGCCACCACCGGCGCGAAGGTGCTGCACCCGCGTTCGATCGCGCCATGCCGCGACGCCGGCGTGCCGATGGCGATCCTCGATACCGAACGCCCCGAACTGCCCGGCACGCGCATCGACACGACGGCCGCGACCGTCCCCGGCGTGAAGGCCATCAGCCGGCGCAACGGCATCGTGTTGGTGTCGATGGAAAGCATCGGCATGTGGCAGCAGGTCGGTTTCCTCGCCGACGTGTTCGAACGTTTCAAGCGCCACGGCCTGTCGATCGACCTGATCGGTTCGTCGGAAACCAACGTCACCGTCTCGCTGGATCCCAGCGAGAACCTGGTCACGACGAACGTGCTGGAAGCGCTCAGTGCGGACCTCGCCGAAATCTGCCGCGTGAAGGTCATCGCGCCGTGCGCGGCGATCACGCTGGTCGGTCGCGGCATGCGTTCGCTGCTGCATCGCCTGAGCGACATCTGGGCGACGTTCGGCCGCCAGCACGTGCATCTGATCTCGCAGTCGTCCAACGACCTCAACCTCACGTTCGTCATCGACGAAGCCGACGCCGAAGGCCTGCTGCCGCACCTGCATGCCGAACTCATCCGCTCGCGCGCGATGCCGGTGCGCGATGCGACGGTGTTCGGGCCGAGCTGGCGCGAGATCGCATTCGGTGCGCCGCAACGTGCGCCGGCCTGGTGGCGCGGTCGTCGTGATGCGCTGGTGACGCTCGCCGCCAAGGGCACACCGCGCTACGTCTACGATCTGGCGACAGTGCGCGACCGCGCGCGTTCGCTCAGTGCGACCAGCGCGGTGGACCGCTGCTTCTACGCGATCAAGGCCAATCCGCATCCGGACATCCTGCGCACGCTGGTGGGCGAAGGCTTCGGGCTTGAATGCGTGTCGCAGGGCGAGTTCGAACATGTCTTCTCGACGCTGCCGCACATCACGCCCAGCCGCGTGCTGTTCACGCCGAGCTTCGCGCCGCGTCGCGAGTACGAGGCGGCGTTCGAGTGCGGCATCATCGTCACGCTCGACAACATCGAAGCGCTGCAGCGCTGGCCGGAAGTGTTCCGCAACCGCACCATCTGGCTGCGCATCGACCTCGGCCATGGCGAAGGCCATCACGAGAAGGTCAAGACCGGTGGCGTCGCGGCGAAGTTCGGCCTGCCGATGACACGCTTCGACGCCTTCGTCGAGGAAGCGCGCAAGCTGGGCGTGCGCATCAGCGGCCTGCACGCGCACCTGGGCAGCGGCATCGAGGATCCGCAGCACTGGCGCGGCGTCTATGCGCACCTGGCGGGCCTGGCCGATGGCATCGGCACGATCGAGACCATCGACATCGGCGGCGGTCTTCCGATTCCGTACACGCCCGAAGCGCCGCAGTTCGACCTGCCGCTGTGGCGCGCTGGGCTGGAGGAGATCAAGGCGGCGTATCCGCGTTACGGCCTGGTGATCGAGCCGGGTCGTTACCTGGTGGCCGAAAGCGGCGCGCTGCTGCTGACCGCGACGCAGGTCGTGGAGAAGGATGGCGTACGCCGCGTCGGTTGCGACGGCGGAATGAACGCGTTGATGCGCCCGGCGATGTACGAGGCGTATCACGGCATCTTCAACCTGGGCCGCACCGATGCGAACGGCACGGCGGTGTTCGACGTGGTCGGTCCGATCTGCGAAAGCAGCGACGTTATCGGCCGCGGCCGCACGCTGCCGGCCGACACCGCCGAAGGCGATGTGCTGCTGGTCGCCGACGCCGGCGCCTACGGCATGGCGATGGCCAACACCTACAACCTGCGGGCCCTTCCGGCCGAGGAAGCAATCGAATGAGTGAGTGGAAATTCAACCGCGACGCGATCGGCGCGTTCCGTTTCGTGCGATGCGATTTCGACGCAGGCACCGGCCTCGCGCAACTGGTGTACGCCTTCGACGACGGCCCGGAGATGATCGAGACGATCACCGTGCCCGGCGCGCCGTTCGCGCTCGATGGCGAACGTGCGGCCGCCGCCGAACGCGCGCTGCGCCTGCTGCACCTCATTGCCGGTGTGAGCTACTACAAGGCGGCGGTGCCGTCGGAAATCCGCATCGATTCCTACGCGATCGATGCGGACACCGCGGCGCTGCTTGAGCTGATCTACGTCAACGGGCTGGGTGAGTTCGCCTATCGCAACGGCCTGAACCTGCACGGGAAGATCCGGTTCCCGGTGTCGCAGCAGGCCAGCGCCGCGGCGCCGAAGCTGGGCCTGCGCGAGCACGCACTGGTGGCCATCGGCGGCGGCAAGGATTCGCTGGTCAGCATCGAGGCGCTGCGCACGCAGGGCGTCGAACAGACGGTGACGTGGATCGGCGGTTCCCAGCTGATCCGCGCCTGCGCCGAGCGCACCGGCCTGCCCACGCTCAACCTCGGTCGCGCGCTGGCGCCGCAGCTGTTCGACTACAACCGCGAGGGCGCGTGGAACGGCCACATCCCGGTCACCGTGCTGAACTCGGCGATCATGGTCTTCGCCGCGGTGCTGCTGGGCGTGGACCAGGTCGTGTTCTCCAACGAGCGCTCGGCCAGCTATGGCAGCCTGATCGAAGGCACGGGCGAGGTGAACCACCAGTGGTCCAAGGGATGGGCGTGCGAGCAGGCCTTCGGCGACTACGTGCAGCGCGAAGTCGCCGCGGACCTGCATTACTACTCGCTGCTGCGTCCGCTGAGCGAACTCGCCGTCGCGCGCCAGTTCGCGAAGACCGATCGCTACGATGCGCACTTCAGCAGCTGCAACCGCAATTTCCACATCCTGGGCGAGCGCCCGGCAAGCCGCTGGTGCGGCGTGTGCCCGAAGTGCCACTTCGTGTTCCTCGCGCTGGCGCCGTTCATGCCGAAGCCGCGCCTGATGGGCATCTTCGGTCGCAACCTGCTCGACGATCCGGCGCAGATCCCAGGCTTCGACGCGCTGCTGGAATACCAGAACCACAAGCCGTTCGAATGCGTGGGTGAAGGCCGCGAATCGCGCGCGGCGATGGCCGCGCTGGCCGAGCGTCCGGAATGGCGCGAGGACGCGCTCGTCGAGCGCTTCGCACGTGAGATCCGGCCCCAGCTCGTCGCAGACGAACTACGCATCGAACCGCTGCTGGTGATCGACGACGAACACCGCATCCCCGCTGCCCTGTGGGAACGCCTGCGTGCGCAGTTCGGCGCCTGATCATTCGCTGACGCACATCGCGCGGCTCGACGGCCGCAAGGTCGCGCTGTGGGGCTGGGGTCGCGAGGGTCGCGCCGCGTATCGCGCCATTCGCGCGCGACTGCCCGCGTTGCCGCTGACGTTGTTCTGCTCGGCGCAGGAAGCCGAAGAGTTGGCGGCGATCGGTGATGCCAATTTCATCGCCGACACCGATGTCAGCGCCGCACGGTTGGCGGCGTTCGACGTGGTGGTGAAGTCGCCGGGCATCAGCCCGTATCGGCCCGAAGCGCTGGAAGCTGCTGCGTCGGGCACACGCTTCATCGGCGGCACCGCGTTGTGGTTCGCCGAACACGCAGGCGACGACAACATCGTCGCCGATGCCATCTGCGTGACCGGCACCAAGGGCAAGAGCACGACGACGGCGCTTCTGGCTCACCTCCTGCGCGCAGGTGGCCACGCCACCGCGCTGGCCGGAAACATCGGCCTGCCGCTGCTGGAAGTGCTTGATCCGCAGATCGCGCCCGAGTTCTGGGCGATCGAGCTGTCGAGCTACCAGACCGGCGATGTCGCGCAGAGCGGTGCGCGTCCGCAGGTCGCCGTCGCGCTCAACATCTTTCCCGAACACCTGGACTGGCACGGCTCGCACGAGCGCTACATCGAGGACAAGCTGCGGCTGCTGACGCAAGCGCGGCCGCGCATCGCGGTGCTCAACGCGAACGATGCGAGGCTGGTTGAGGTGGGTGCTTCGCTCGTCGATGTCGACGTGCGCTGGTTCGGCCACGACGAAGGCTGGCATCTGCGCGAAGACGATCTTTATCGCGGCGATACCTTCGTCATGGACACGCGCGCGCTGCCGCTGCCGGGCCGACATAACCGCGGCAACCTGTGCGCGGTGCTGACGGCGATCGAAGCACTGAGCCTGGACGCGATTCCGCTCGCACCGCACGCGGCAAGCTTCCGGCCGCTGCCGAATCGGCTGCAGACTGTGGGTACGCGCGACGGCATCACCTACGTTAACGACTCCATCAGCACCACGCCGCACGCGAGCCTCGCGGCGCTGGACTGTTTCAGGGAACGCCGCGTGGCGATCCTCGTCGGCGGGCACGATCGCGGCCTGCCGTGGGAGGACTTCGCCGAAGCGATGCGCGCGCACGCTCCGGTCGCCATCATCACGATGGGCCAGAACGGGCCGCGCATCCACGCCCTGCTTGAACCGGTTGCGGCACATGCCGGCTTCGTGCTCGGCGCGGCTGATGATCTGCGCGACGCGGTGGCGCAGGCGAAGGCCGCGCTCGGCGGCGAGGGCGTGGTCCTGCTGTCGCCCGGGGCGCCCAGCTTCGGCGCATATCGCGATTACGTCGCGCGCGGGCGCCACTTCGCCGAACTGGCGGGATTCGACCCCGACGTGATCAGCACGATTCCAGGGCTGGGTATCGCCTGACATCTTGAGTCCGCCGGCGGCCGTCTTTCCGCGCGGTGACCCGGCGGAGCGCAGCGTCGCCGTTCCCGCATACACGGGCTCCCGCGTCCCCCGAGGACACGTTCGCTAGGAAAACTCCGGAAAGCTTCGGACGTCGCACAGTCTCAGCGTGCCATGTACCGCAAGCGCGCGAATCGCGGCCCAGCGAGTGCAGATACCTCGCCAAAGCACAGACAGATCGCCGAGCGCGCCATCGTCACCGGTAAGAAGATTCCTAGTCGGCGTGCGACGAAGCCGTGCAGGTTGCTATCCGGATCATTTTTTTTCCGCGTATCAGAATCGTCTTATGCCGTCGGCGAAATCAAAGAAATACGATGCGCTCCGTCGTTGGACGGTGGTGCTTGTTTCCGCTGGTTCCAGAGCGACGACACATCTCATGTCTCAATCAACCTCAGGATTCAATGTGAACAAGACTTTCCTCTCCTCCGCCCTGGTTGCCGTTCTCGGTGTCGCCGCCATTCCGTCGGCCTTCGCAGCCGACGGCAAGGTCACCTTCACGGGCGACATCACCGACATCACCTGCACCGTGACCGCCGGCACCGGCACCACCGGCAGCAACGGCAACTTCGCCGTCGCCATGGGTTCGGTCAACAAGTCGGCGCTGGCCTCGGTGGGCGCTCGCGCTGCCGACACGCCGTTCGCCCTGGTCGTGGGCGGTTCGGGCCAGACCGACTGCACCAACGGCAAGGTCGTGAAGCTGCGCTTCGAGCCGGCCCAGAGCCCGGTCGACATGACCACCGGCCGTCTGACCAACGCCGCCGGCACCGCCGCCGTCGTGCAGGTCGGCCTGCTGAACAAGAACAAGGCCGACATCAACCTGGCCAACCCGAACGACGCCGCCAACATCGGCGAAACGATCACGGGCAACACCGCCACGATGAATTACTGGGCCCAGATGTACGCTCCGGCCGCAGGCGTGACCTCGGGTACGGTCAACACCTACGTGATGTACTCGCTGACCTACAACTAAGCAGTGTGGTCGACGCAGGCCGGCATGTCCGGCCTGCGTCTGACCGAATCGATCCAGTTCGATCAACGGAAGTACGACCATGAACCTCCTCTCCAAGACTTTGTGCGCTGCGGTGCTGTCCGTGGTGGGTGTGATGTCCTCCGCACAGGCGGCCACGCAGGTCATCGGCACGCGCGTGGTGTACCCGGCCTCCGAACGCGAAGTCTCGGTGCGCGTCATCAACAGCGGCACCGATCCCCGGCTGATCCAGGCATGGGTCGACAGCGGCAACGAGAGTGAAACCGCGGAGACGAGCAAAGCCCCGTTCATGATCAAGCCGCCCCTCTCGCGCATCGACGCGGGCAAGGGTCAGACCTTCCGCCTGATGTTCACCGGCGGCTCGGTCCCGCAGGACCGCGAATCCGTCTTCTGGCTCAACGTCGTGGAAGTCCCGACGAAGCCGCAAGCCAAGGACGGTACGGAGAACTTCCTGCAGTTCGCCGTCCGTACGCGCATCAAGATCTTCTATCGCCCCACCACGCTGGTGGGCGATCTCGAAAGCTCCGTGGCCCAGCTGTCATGGAAGTTCACCCACAAGGATGGCAAGCCGGCGGTGACCTGCATCAACAACACTGCCTACAACGTGTCCATGGGCGACGTCCGCCTCAAAGGCTCCTCGCCGCGCGACAGCGTCGCAGGCGGTGGCATGTGCCCGGCAAAGGGAAGCGAGACGTTCGTGGTCGACGGTCCCGACAGCGGCACCGTGGCCTACACCGTGATCGATGACTACGGTGCCATGGCCCAGCACGAATCGCCTTACACGCACTAACCGCGTCGCTCGCTGCCGACGGCGCGCGCTGACGCGCCAATCGCAGCTTCCAAAGAATTCCTCTGATTGCGGCCGCTCTGCGCGCCGCCCGGGAACGCTTGCGCCTGACGAAAGCGCGGATGTCCCGATCGTAACCCTTGAAGGTCGAAGTCCATGTCACGCAACAAGACCCCGCGCATCTGCCCGACGGAAACCCAGGCGCCGAAGCTTCGCCCCATCGTGCTCAAGATCGCGATGGTCCTCGGGTCGCTGCCGACGCTCGCGGTTGCCGCGCCGGATCCGAGCCCCACGCCGGATCCATCGCCGAGCCCCGCGCCGCAGGTCGAGTTCAACACGATTGCGCTGGGTGCCAGCGGTGCCCAGTACGACCTGTCGCGTTTCGAGCGTGCCAACACGATGCTCCCGGGCGAGCAGCGCGTGGACCTGCGTGTGAACCAGGTGCCGCGTTCGCGCGAGAACATCACGTTCCGCGCCGACGACAAGGGCAATGTCGCGCCGTGCTTCACGCGCGAACTGTTGACGACGATGGGTGTGGACACCGGCAAGCTCGAGGCGGCCGGCGCCAACCTGGATTCGTCCTGCCTGGACATCAGTGCGCTGATTCCCGATGCGGCCTGGGTGGCTGATGCCAACGAGCTGCGTCTTGACGTGTCCATCCCGCAGATCGCGCTGCGTCGCGACGCGGCAGGCTACGTGGACCCGAAGTTCTGGGAGGATGGCATCAACGCCTTCACCCTGGGCTACTCGGTCAACGCTGCGCAGTCGCACATGCTCGGCGGCGCCACCTATACCGGCGGCTATCTGGGTCTCAACGCCGGCCTCAATCTCGGCGGCTGGAGAATCCGCAACCAGACCGGCTACCGCTGGAACGACAGCGGCGACAGCGAGTTCCAGAACATCCGCACCTACGCCGAGCACGACATCGACCGTCTGAGCTCCACGCTGACGTTGGGCGACAGCTTCACCAGCGGTGTGATCTTCGACACCACCAGCTTCCGTGGCATCAGCCTGGCCACGGACGATCGCATGCGTCCGGACTCCGTCAACGGTTACGCGCCCGTCGTGCGTGGCACGGCCGATACGAACGCGACGGTCGAAATCCGTCAGTCCGGCTATGTCGTGTACCAGACCACCGTGGCGCCGGGCGCCTTCGAGATCAACGATCTTGGCGCGACCGGTTATGGCGGCGACCTCGAAGTGACCGTGACCGAAGCCGATGGCCGCAAGCGCAGCTTCACGGTGCCGTTCGCGGCCATGCCGCAGTTGCTGCGTCCGGGCGTGAGCCGGTTTGCAGTCACGGCGGGCGAGCTGCGCCAGCCCAATCTCGCCGAGACGCCGCGCTTCGCGGAAGGCACGTATCAGCGCGGCATCAACAACTGGCTCACTGCCTACGGCGGCGTCCAGCTGGCCGGCGACAACCTGTACCGCAGTGTCGCGGTCGGCAGTGCCATCAACACGCCCATCGGCGCCGTCGCGGTGGACGTCACCGGTTCGCGCACGCAGTTCGACCGCAATGGCGGCGACCTGTCCGGCTACAGCGGGCGCGTCACCTACAGCAAGAACCTCCCGTCGACTGCCACCACCTTCGCGCTCGCCGCGTACCGCTATTCGAGCAGCGGCTTCCTGGGCCTCAACGATGCCGTGATGGCCAACGACGACCTGCTCTCGGGTCGCCGCGAACGCATCTACGAAGGCGAGGGTTCCACGCGCAGCCGTCTGCAGCTGACGGTCAACCAGCGCCTGGGCCAGAACGGCGGCGACCTGTTCGTGGTCGGTTCGCGTAACGATTACTGGGGTGACGTGCCGCTCGACAACACCTACCAGATCGGTTGGAACAAGCGGTTCCGCAATGTCTCGCTGGGTGTGAATGCCAGCCGCAGCCGCGTCAGCAACGGCCAGACGGACGACCGGTATTTCGTGAACCTCATGATGCCGCTGGGCACACCGACCTCGCGCAGCACACCGCCGGCGCTGACGCTCAATGCCACGCACGGCGATGACGGCAACCGCATGCGGGCGGGTGTCAACGGTGTCGCAGGCAGCAACCGCCAGTTCAACTACGGCGTCAGCGGCGACTTCGGCGATACCAACAACGACAGCATCGGCGCCAACGCGAGCTGGCAGTTGCCCTACGCCACCGTCGGTGGGTCGTACACCTACGGCACGGACAGCCGCGCTGCCTCGTTGTCGGCCCAGGGCGCGGTGGTCGTGCACGGTGGTGGTATCACCCTGGCTTCCCAGCTGGGGGATACCATCGGTCTGGTGGAGGCGAAGGGTGCCGCGGGTGCGCACCTGAACTCCGGCGTCAACCGGATTGACCGCCGTGGGTACGGCATCACCAACAACCTGCGTCCGTACCGCCTCAACGATGTGGTGATCGATCCCAAGGGCATCTCCGCGGACGTGGAGTTCGCCGACACCAGCGTCAAGGTCGTACCGCGCGCCGGCGCCGTGGTGCCCGTCAAGTTCGAGACCACGTCGGGCACCGCGTATGTAGTCCACGCCCTTCGCGACGATGGCAGCGCGCTGCCGTTCGGTGCGGAAGTCAAGGACGACACGGGTCTGGTGGTCGGCTATGTCGGCCAGGCGAGCCAGGCGTTCGTGCGCCTGCCGGACGAATCCACCAAGGCGCTGCACGTGAGCCTTGGCGCGGACGGTCTGCAGTGCTCGCTGGAATGGACGCCCGATGCCGGCGAGAAGACGGCCGGGATCACGCACGGCGAAGGCAAGTGCCGTGCGCTGTAACGAAAAGATGTGCTCTGTGACGGAACTTAGTGCGCGCGCATCTGGCGCGTCAGGTCAGTCAATGGCGAGACCTGCGAGGGCAACCTCTGTGGAAAATCTCATGAACGCTTTCTCCATGCTGCTGCGGCGCTCGCAGCCGGCTGTGCACACCGCCGATACCTCAAATCTTCCGTCATCCCGCGTGATGCGTTCGGGTTTCGGAACCTGGCTTCGCAGGCACCGTCTGCGCTCGGCGCTGTCGCTGGCCGCCGTTGCCGCCATGTTCGCGCCGGGGTTTGCCTGGGCGGTGCCGGCTTGCGTTTACAACGACGCGTTTAATGGGCCCCTCAACATTACGATGGCCGTATCAGGCACCTATACGGTCCCGCGGGACATGCCGGTAGGGACCGTCATCTACAGTTATCCGACGCAGACCCCCGTGGGCGTGACTGTTTTGAGCTGCACAGAAACCACCGGTACGTATTACGTAGGAAGTACAACCCCGCCCCATGGTCCGCAAGAGGCGACGTACAAGACCTACCCCACGAACATTCCGGGGATCGGCGTGCGGTTCATGAACCCCAATAACGGCAGTTTTTATCCGCAGACAAGTAGCTACACGCAGAATGGATGGTGGTCAGCGATAAGCGCGACCCACGAATACGTCCTCCAGTTCGTCAAGGTGGCCCCGGTCACGGGGTCGGGAATCGTGCAAGCTGCCGACATCACCGCCTTTACGGGTCAGCTCAACTCAAACTCCGGGCTTTGGACCTATTTGAACTGGATCCCGGCAGGATCGGTCCAGTTCATCAATGGCACCTGCATCACCCCGGACGTTGCGGTGGATCTGGGACAGCACCCCAAAACCGAGTTCACCGGCGTCAACGCCAAAACCGCGCTGGTGCCCTTCACCATCAAGCTCAACAGCTGTCCGGCCGGCATGACGTCCATCAAGTACCGCATCGATCCGGCGACCACCGTGCAGATTCCTGCGCAGTCGGTGGTGGCGCTCGATGCGACGTCCACCGCTACGGGTGTTGGCATCCAATTGCTCGACGGCGCCGGTGCGGTGCATCCGCTGGGCTCGGGAACGGACAGGCTTTTCAGTGGCTACAACCCGGCCACGGGTGGCGACTACACCATTCCGCTCCAGGCCCGTTACTACCAGACCAGCACCAGCGTGACATCCGGCCATGCCAACACGACGATGACGTTCACCATGACGTATCAGTAAGCGGTGCGATTGTTACTCCGCTGCCCTGTCCTGGATTAGATCAGTAAAGAATTTCAATGAACGCTCTGTCCACAATGCTGCGGCGCTCGCAGCCGGCTGTACACGCCGCCGATACATCAAACCTTCCGTCAGCCCGCGTGATGCGTTCGGGTTTCGGAACCTGGCTTCGCAGGCGCCGTCTGCGCTCGGCGCTGTCGCTGGCCGCCGTTGCCGTCATGTTCGCGCCTGGGTTTGCCTGGGCGGCGCCGCCGGAGTGCGTTTACAACATCGATGGCCTTACGCCCTATACAAGTACGATGGCCTTCTCAGGCACGTATGCGGTCCCGCGTGACATGCCGGTAGGGACCGTCATTTACACTTATTCGGCGGAGATATGGCCGATGACCCCCAGCAACGCTTTCCTCAGCTGCAAAGGCACGAGCGGTACTGCGTCAATTGCATTCCTCAGCGCACCGCATGGCCCGCAGGAGGCGACCTACAAAACCTTTCCCACGAACATCCCGGGCATCGGCGTGCGGTTCATCAACCCCGCCAACGGCCGTCTATATCCGGTGACGGACCCAGTTAGCTATGGGGGGGCTAGTGATCCGAATCCGTCAACTGGTTGGACGGCGCTATTTTTTGGTCACGGTTACGACATACAGTTCGTCAAGGTGGCTCCCGTCACGGGATCGGGAATCGTGCAAGGTACCGATGTCCCCAGCTGGCAGCTCCAGTACAACCTCACCGCTGGGTACTTCACTCCCTGGACCTGGGTCGGGGGCGGATCGGTCCAGTTCGTCAGTGGCACCTGCATCACACCGGACGTTGCGGTGGATCTGGGACAGCACCCCAAGACCGAGTTCACCGGCGTCAACGCCAAAACCGCTCTGGTGCCCTTCACCATCAAGCTCAACAGCTGTCCGGCCGGCATGACGTCCATCAAGTACCGCATCGATCCGGCGACCACCGTGCAGATTCCTGCGCAGTCGGTGGTGGCGCTCGATGCGACGTCCACCGCTACGGGTGTTGGCATCCAATTGCTCGACGGCGCCGGTGCGGTGCATCCGCTGGGCTCGGGAACAGACAGGCTTTTCAGTGGCTACAACCCGGCCACGGGTGGCGACTACACCATTCCGCTCCAGGCCCGTTACTACCAGACCAGCCCCAGCGTGACATCGGGCCATGCCAACACGACGATGACGTTCACGATGACGTATCAGTAGCCGACGACTCAACCTATGGGTAGGTAGCGACAAGCGGCAGGGAGATTCCCTGCCGTTTGTCGTTTGTCGTTGGGCGGCGGCTGCACCGGCGGACTGCTCTCGCCGCGAAGGCCAGCGTTTGTCGTCGTCGACGTGCGCGTCTTCAGTGATCGCGACCGACCGCGTACCGCGCCAGACCGCGAAGGGCGAGCGTGTAGTCGTTCTCTTCCAGGCCGTCGAGCGCGCGCTCGGCGGCGCGGGCGTATTCCTGCGCGCGGGTGCGGCTGTAGTCGAGGCCGCCCGTGGCGTGGATCGCCGCGAGAAGGCCAGCGTTTGTTGTCGTCGCCGTGCGCGACTTCAGTGGTCGCGACTGACCGCGTACCGCGCCAGACCGCGAAGGGCGAGCGTGTAGTCGTTCTCTTCTAGGCCGTCGAGCGCACGCTCGGCGGCGCGGGCGTATTCCTGCGCGCGGGTGCGGCTGTAGTCGAGGCCGCCCGTGGCGTGGATCGCCGCGAGCACGTCGGGCATCGCATCGGTGTCGCCATGCTCGACCGCGCTGCGAAGACGCGCGCGAACGGTGTCGTCGCTGTGCGCGATGGCGTGGATCAGCGGCAGCGTCGCCTTGCCTTCGGCAAGGTCGTCGCCAAGATTCTTGCCGAGCGTGGCCGCATCGGACGCGTAATCGAGCACGTCGTCGGCGATCTGGAACGCGTAGCCCAGGTTCATGCCGTAATCGTGCAGCGCATCGCAGGTCTTCTCGTCCGCATCGGCCAACAGCGCGCCCAGGCGCGTGGCTGCAGCGAAGAGTACGGCGGTCTTGCGCTCGATCACGCGCAGGTACGCGGCCTCGTCGGTGTCCGGGTTGCGCACGTGCAGCAGTTGCAGCACTTCGCCTTCGGCGATGCGGTTGGTGGTGTCGGCCAGGATCTGCATGACCGCCATGCGCTCCAGCTCGACCATCAGCTGGAAGCTGCGCGAGTACAGAAAGTCGCCGACCAGCACGCTGGCCGCGTTGCCCCACACCGCATTGGCGGTCCTGCGACCGCGGCGCAGGTCGGATTCGTCGACGACGTCGTCGTGCAGCAGCGTCGCGGTGTGGATGAACTCCACCACGGCCGCGAGCTGGTGTGCGTCCTCGCCGATGCCACGTCCGCCATTGCCACCGAGCGCGCCGTTCGCGAGCAGCAGGAGCATCGGGCGCAGCCGCTTTCCGCCCGCACCGACGATGTACTCGGCGACCTGGTTGATCAGTACCACGTCGGAGGCGAGCCGGCGCCGGATCAGCGCATCCACCGCCGTCATGTCCTGACGGGCCAGGGCCTGGATGGTGGCCAGGTCGGGGACGGCCGGGGTCGTCGTCGGACTGGGTTGCATGGGCGAACCGCGTGTTAGGGCCCTCGATTATACGGATCGCATCGGCGACGAGGATTTTTCGGACAGTTCTCATGTACCCGCCCGGTGGCGCACACCAACCTGTGGTTTCGATCAACGCATCGTCCCGCCTCGCTCCCGGAGCACTTCAATGAGCACACGACACAATGCCGCCGATGCGGCGATCTCCCCCGTCGCCGTCCCGCGATGGCCGGGCGTGCGACACGTCGACGTGATCGAGCGCAACCTGCGTCGCCTTGGCGGTGCGCGCCGCGAGGCACTGCTGGACGCGGTCGCACAGGCCCTCGATCGCTACCTGGCCGGTACGACAAGGCGGATCGGGACGGCCTGCATCGATCTGGACGTGGAACTGGACGAGGTCCTGCGCCGTCTTGGGCCGGTGGGGACGGCCGAGGCCAGCGACGGGGCAAGCGCCTGATGGCCAGCCGTGCCGCCCGACGCAGGGACAAGGACACTGTCCTGGCGCGGGAGGCGCTGGCGATGCCCGAGAGGGCGCACGACGATCCAGCCTCGTTCGAACTGCTGCGGCTGTGGGCCGTCGACCGCAGCCTCGCCATGACGGTCAGCCCGTCCATCGAAGGCGAGCCGTCGGATTTCGGCATACTCCTGGCCGACCTGTTCAGCCACGCCTGCGAGGGCTATGCCCGACGGACCGGACAGCCGGAAACCGACGTCCGGGCCAGCATGTTCCTGGCGTTCGCCTGCCGCTTCGGCGACCTGACGCGCATGTGATTCCCGACCCCCGCACCGCCGGTTCGTGCCGGCGGCGAGTGACGGGCGGCTGTTATGATGCTTCCCCTGCCGGCCAAACCGCTTCGCGCGCTTCGTGCCCGGCATCCAGACGAAGCACACATACGAAGAGGGGAAGGCACATCCCATGGCACGTGGCATCAATAAAGTGATCCTGGTCGGCAACCTTGGCGACGATCCCGAAACCAAGTACACCCAGGGCGGCATGGCCGTGACCAAGGCCCGCCTGGCCACGACCAGCGTGCGCAAGGACCGTGACGGCAACACGCAGGAACGCACCGAGTGGCACCGGGTGACCTTCTTCGGCAAGCTCGGCGAGATCGCCGGCGAGTACCTGCGCAAGGGCAGCCAGGTGTATGTCGAAGGCTCGATCCGCTACGACAAGTACACCGGACAGGACGGCGTGGAGCGCTACTCCACCGACATCATCGCCGATGAGATGCAGATGCTCGGCGGTCGTGCGGGCGGCGAGGGCGGCGGCGGTGGCAGCCGCAGCGAATATCGCGGCGGTGGCGGTGGCGGCGGCGAGCGCTCGTCGCGTCCCCCGCAGCGCCAGGAATCCGCGCCGCGCCGCGAGGCGCCGCCGGCCAAGTCGAGCAGCTTCAACGACGACTTCGCGGACGACGATATTCCGTTCTGAGCCACTTCGTTATTCGCAATTTCGATATTCAACAAGGAGTTCCAGTGGCAACCTGGCTTGTGACGGGCGGCGCCGGCTTCATCGGCGGCAATTTCGTGCTGGACGCGGTCCAGCGCAACATCAAGATCGTGAATCTGGACGCGCTTACCTACGCGGGTAACGTCGACACGCTGGCGTCGCTGGAAGGCGATCCCCGGCACGTGTTCGTCCAGGGCGACATCGGCGATGCGGCATTGGTGGAACGCCTGCTGCGCGAGCATCGCCCCGATGCGGTGATCAACTTCGCGGCCGAAAGCCACGTGGACCGCTCCATCGATGGTCCGGCGGCATTCGTGCAGACCAACGTCGTGGGCACGCTCAGCCTGCTCGAGAAAACCCGGGACTACTGGAAGTCGCTGGACGCCGCCGGTCGCGACGCGTTCCGCTTCCTGCACGTTTCGACCGACGAGGTGTACGGAACGCTCGGTGAAACCGGCAAGTTCACCGAAGAGACGCCGTACGCCCCCAACTCTCCGTACTCGGCTTCGAAGGCCGCGTCGGACCATCTGGTGCGCGCGTTCCACCATACGTACGGACTGCCGGTCCTGACGACGAACTGCTCGAACAACTACGGCCAGTACCAGTTCCCCGAGAAGCTCATTCCGCTCGTCATCGCGCGTGCGCTGGCCGGCGAGCCGCTCCCGGTTTACGGCGATGGCCGCAACGTGCGCGACTGGCTCTACGTGGGCGACCACTGCGCCGCGATCCGGCGGGTCCTCGAGGCAGGTCGCGTTGGCGAAACCTACAACGTCGGCGGCGATGCCGAACGGCAGAACCTGGAGGTCGTCAAGACGATCTGCGGCCTGCTGGACCAGCGCATTCCCCTGGCGGACGGCCGCGCGCGCGAGTCGCTGATCACGTTCGTGGCCGATCGTCCCGGACATGACCGGCGCTATGCGATCGACGCATCCAAGCTGAAGGGCGAGCTGGGCTGGGCGCCGACGGTCACGTTCGAGGAAGGTATCGCGATCACGGTCGACTGGTACCTGGACAACCAGGCCTGGGTGAAGCGGGTGCTGGACGGGAGCTATCGTCTCGAACGCATCGGACAGGGTTGAGGACCAACCATGAACCGTAAAGGCATCATCCTGGCCGGTGGCAGCGGCACGCGCCTGTACCCGATCACCAAGGGCGTCAGCAAGCAATTGCTGCCGGTGTACGACAAGCCGATGATCTATTACCCGCTCAGCGTTCTCATGCTGGCGGGCATTCGTGAAGTGCTGGTCATCAACACGCCGCACGAGCAGGCGCTGTTCAAGGCGCTGCTGGGCGATGGTTCGCAGTGGGGCATGCGCATCGAGTACGCCGTGCAGCCCAGTCCCGACGGACTGGCGCAGGCGTTCCTGATCGGGCGCGAGTTCCTGGCCGGTGGCCCGAGCTGCCTCGTTCTGGGCGACAACATCTTCCACGGCCCCGGCCTGACCGCGATGCTCAGGCGCGCCGATGAACGGCCCTCGGGCGCGACCGTGTTCGGTTACTGGGTGCGTGATCCGGAGCGCTATGGCGTTGCCGAGTTCGATGCGGCCGGCAAGGTTGTGGGCCTGGAAGAGAAGCCGTCCGCGCCGCGCTCCAACTACGCGGTGACCGGCCTGTATTTCTACGACGGTCGCGCAAGCGATCTTGCCGCGTCGCTGAAGCCCTCGCCGCGCGGTGAGCTGGAAATCACCGATCTCAACCGCTGCTACCTCGATGAGGATTCGCTGCACCTGGAGCAGCTCGGGCGCGGATATGCGTGGCTCGACACCGGTACGCACCAGTCTCTGCTCGAGGCCTCGAACTACATCGAGACGATCGAGGCGCGACAGGGGCTTCGCGTGTGCTGTCCGGAAGAGATCGCCTGGAACAACGGCTGGATCTCCGCCGATCAGCTCAACGAACTCGCGCGTCCCCTCGCGAAGAACGGCTACGGCGAATACCTGATGAGCCTGGCGGATCGGGGCCCGGTACCGTGAAGGTCATCGAAACCGACCTGCCGGGTTGCGTGGTGATCGAACCGCGCGTATTCGGCGATGATCGCGGTTTCTTCTATGAATCCTTCAACCTCGACAAGCTCGGCGATGTCGGAATCGACGCGAAGTTCGTGCAGGGCAATGTGTCGTCTTCGCGGCGAGGGGTCCTGCGCGGCCTGCACTACCAGTGGCCGAAACCGCAGGGCAAGTACGTCTCGGTGATCGAAGGCGAAGTGTGGGACGTGGCGGTGGATATCCGCCGTGGCTCGCCTACGTTCGGTCGTTGGACGGCGAGAGTTCTCACCGCGCAGAACAACCGGCACTTCTGGATACCGGAGGGTTTTGCTCACGGGTTCGTGACTTTGAGCGAGCACGCCATCTTCACCTACTTGTGCACCGCGACCTACGATGCATCGGCCGATGCAGCCATTCGCTGGAACGATTCGAAGCTGGCCATCGACTGGCCGGTCTCGGATGTGGTGCTGTCGGACAAGGATGCTCGCGCCCCCTTCCTTGACGAGGTTCCCGAAGACCGTCTCCCGGTCTACATGCCGTGAGGTTGCTGCTGGTTGGCGCGAACGGGCAGGTCGGGCATGCGCTGCTGCGCAGCCTGGCCCCGTTGGGTGAGGTCGTGGCGACCACGCGCACTGGCCGCCTGGATGATGGCGCCGCCTGCGAAACGCTGGACCTTGCCGACCTGGACGCGATCGCGCCGCTCGTCGCGCGCGTGCGCCCCGACGCGGTCGTCAACGCCGCGGCCTACACCGCGGTGGATCGCGCCGAGGACGAGCCCGAGCTTGCGTTCCGCATCAACGCGCACGCGATCGATCGCCTGGCGGTCGCGTGTGCGCACGGCGACGTGCCGCTGGTGCATTACTCGACCGACTACGTGTTCGACGGCCGCGGTTCGCGTCCGTATCGCGAAGACGATCCGACCGCGCCGCTCGGCGTGTACGGCCAGAGCAAGCGCGAAGGCGAGGTCGCGATCGCCCGCAGTGGCGCGCGGCACCTGATCCTGCGCACCGCGTGGGTGTACGGCCTCCACGGCCACAACTTCCTGCGCACGATGCTGCGTGTCGGCGCCGAGCGCGACGAGCTGCGCGTGGTCGCCGACCAGCATGGCTGCCCAACGCCTGCCTGGCTCATCGCCGACACCACGGCGGCCATCTTGCGCCACGGCATCGCCGAGTCCGGCACCCGCCATCTGGTCGCGGGCGGGCAGACGACGTGGCACGGGTTCGCCGACGCGATCTTCGATGACGCTTTGAAGCAGGGACGCATCGCGCGCCGGCCTGCCGTGGCACCCATCGCCACCGCCGACTACCCCACGCGTGCGCAGCGCCCGGCCTATTCCGTGCTCGACACCTCGCGCCTGCGCGAGCAATACGCACTGGACCTGCCGGACTGGCGCGACGCGCTGGCGCGGACTTTGGCCGGCTGAGGCGGGCCGACATGCAGCCGTCCGTTCGGACGGCTGCCAGAAAGATCGAGCGCCGCGGCATCGGCATGGCCCAGGCGCCAACGAAGCCCGCGCTGCGGGAAAGCACGTCGTCGCCACTCACGCTTCCGTCGCGCCCACCGCCTGCAGCGTGTGGTGACGTTGCGTGACCCGTGCCACAAACCCCCGTTTCCCCAGCCCAGCCTTCACGCGCTAGGCTGTGGCCGTCGCACGGCGGGGGCCGGTGGCACAACTAAGGAAGGGGACCCATGAAGAGAGTTCTTCTGACGGCGGCGCTCGCTGCGCTGTCGTTCAATGCCGCGGCCGGCGGCATCGATGTCTCGGCTTACACGCGCAAGGACCAGTTCACCGATCTGAAGATCTCGCCAGGAGGACAGTACCTGGCCGCCACGGTGCCGATGGAGGACCGCAGCGTCCTGGCCATCATCGAGCGGGAAAGCCACAAGCTCACCGGCACCTTCAAGATGCCGCGCGACAACTACATCGCGGACTTCGAATGGGTGAGCGCCGACCGGGTGGTGCTGAGCGCCGCCGAGAAGTTCGGCTCCCTCGACGAGCCCCAATACACCGGCGAGCTGTTCGCGATGAACGCCGACGGGGGAAGGGTGGAGATGCTGGTCGGCTACCGCACGCAGGAGGGCGGCCTGGGCACCACGATCAAGCCGAAGAAGGGCAACGACAGGATCTGGGCCTACCTGATCCCGACGCCGGTGAGCGACGGCCGCACGGCGCTGATCTCGGCGCAGCCGTACTCCAGCGACCCGTTCTCCACCGCCGAACGCATCGACGCCTTCAGCGGGCGGATGCAGCGCGTGGCGATCGCGCCGATGCGCAACGCGCGCTTCGCCGCCGACAACCAGGGCGCGGTGCGGTTCACCTGGGGCTCGAACTCGGACAACATCCGCCACCTGTACTACCGCACGGGCGAGGGCGCCCAGTGGGAGCTGGTGAGCGTCGAGAAGGACGGGCTGTTCGAAGTGCCCGTCGGCTTCTCCGCCGACAACCAGACCGTGTACCTGGAAGTCGAACAGGCGCGTGGCCCCAATGCGATCGTCGCGATGGACCTGGCCTCGCGCGCACGCACGCAGGTACTGCGCGACGACAAGGCCGATCCATCGGCCATCATCTATCGCAACAACACGCGCGTGCCCATCGGCGCCTACTTTGCCGACGGTCGCCCGCATTCGGGTTTCTTCGACCAGCAGGCGCCCGAAGCGCGCCTGCAGAAGAGCCTGGAGGCTGCGTTCCAGGGCCAGGGCGTCGTGATCACCTCGCAGACCAACGACGGTTCGCTCGCGCTGGTCCAGGTCTTCAGTGACCAGAATCCGGGCGACTTCTACCTCTTCGACACGAAGGCGAAGAAAGCCGCGCACGTGCTCGCCAAGCGCGAGTGGTTCGACCCGGAGCAGCAGGCCACCTCCAGGCCGATCGAGGTGAAGGCACGCGACGGCATGACGCTGCACGGTTACCTCACCACCCCCAACGGCAGCACCGGCAAGAACCTGCCTCTGGTGGTGATGCCGCACGGCGGCCCGATCGACGTACAGGACTACTGGGGTTTCGATTCGGACGCCCAGCTGCTCTCGGCCGCAGGCTATGCCGTGCTGCAGCTCAACTATCGCGGCTCGTCCGGTTACGGAAAGTCCTACCTCAGCGCCGGTGCGAAGGAGTGGGGCGGCCGGATGCAGGACGACCTGACGGACGCCACGCGCTGGGCCATCGCCGAGGGCGTCGCCGACAAGGGCCGCATCTGTCTTTATGGCGCCAGCTACGGCGGTTACGCCTCGCTGATGGGCGTGGCGAAGGAGCCGGGCCTCTACAAGTGCGCCGTCGGCTACGTCGGCGTGTACGACCTGCCGAAGATGATCGCCGACGACGCCCGCGACAGCTACCGTTTCCGCAACTGGTCGCGCGAATGGGTGGGCGATCCGGAGAGGCTCGGCGACGTATCGCCGAACCGCCTGGCCGATCGCATCAAGGTGCCGGTGTTCCTCGCCGCGGGTGGCCAGGACAAACGTGCGCCGATCGAACACAGCAAGATGATGGAGTCGGCGCTGCGCAAGGCGGGCGTGCCGGTCGAGACGCTCTATTACGACACCGAAGCGCACGGTTTCTACACGCAGGAGCATCGCCAGGAGTTCTACACGCGCCTGCTCGCGTTCCTCTCGCGCAGCCTCGGCGGCGCGGTGGCGGCGGTTCCTGCCAGCGCAGGGGATGCGAAGGCGGCGAAGTAGGCCGCTTGCACGTTCGAAACGAACGGCGCCTGCGGGCGCCGTTCGTCTTTCCGGCGCGCCTATTTCACGCCGTGCATCAAACGCCGCAACAGCGGGGCGGCGATGAAGGCGAGCACCGCCCAGCCGATGCCGATGCCCGTCATCAGCCAGAACAGATCGGCGTACTTCGTGCCGGCGGCGGCGAAGTCGAGCGTCGCGCCTTCGGGCACATCGATCGCGGCGAGCTTGCCGAACAGCGCTGCCAGCGTTTCGGAGAACGCGGTGGCGAGGAACCACGTGCCCATCATCAGGCTCATCACGCTCCTTACCGATAGCTGCGTCACCGCGGCCAGCTGTACTGGCGCCAGGCACATCTCGCCGATTTCCAGCACGAGGTAGGCCAGCACGAGCCACCACACGCTCGCCAGTTGTCCCGTCTCGCCTGCGTGCTGCGCGGCCCATGCCATCGGCACGAAACTCAGGCCGGCGAACAGCAGGCCCAGCGCGGACTTCGCCGGCTTGGACGGATCCAGCCCGCGACGATCCAGCCCGTCCCACAACCGCGCGAACACCGGCGCCAGCAACACCAGGAACAACGCGCCCAGATACGTCAGCGAGCCAGCCGTCTGCGGCAGCACCACGCAGTCGCGCAGCAGGAACACCAGCATGAGCACGATCGCGCCGGCGAACAGGATCTTCGGCATCGATGAATCGGGCTTGCGATCCGACAACGTCGCCGCCGCGACGAACGCCAGCGGCGCCAGCACCAGCGAGATCGTCGACCACGGCCACGGCGTGCCTTCGCGGATCACCAGCGAGGGGAAGACGTCCTTCGTCAGCAGGCGGTCGGTGAAGGTCACCCACGAGCCGTAGGTCTGCTCGTACAGCGTGAAATACACCAGCGCCATGAAGATCAGCGCCATCAGCGCGAGCATGCGGTGGCGTTGTTCGCGCGTGCAGCGCGCCTTGAGGAACCACGCGAACCAAGCCAGCACGGCGATCATCACCAGCATCATCAGCACCAGCGCGAGCGAGATCTCCCCGCCCAGCGCGAACCGGCCGTTCGCCACCGCCCACATCAGCGCCGCCAGCGGGACGAGTGCGAGCAGCGCGCCGAGGTAGATGGCCCACTCGCGCGGCAGGCCGAACACGCGTTCGCGCAGGCGCGCCGCATCCGGCGGTTCGGCGTGGCCGTGCAGGTATTTCTGGCCCCACAGGAACTGCGCCAGCCCGAGCAGCATGCCGATGCCGGCCGCGCCGAAGCCCCACTTCCACCCCAGCGTCTGCCCGAGGTAGCCGCACACCAGCGCGGAGAACAGCGCGCCCAGGTTGATGCCCGCGTAGAACAGCGAGAAGCCCGAATCGCGGCGCGGATCGTTCTCCGGATACAGGCGCCCGACGATGGTGGAGATGTTCGGCTTGAGGAAGCCGACGCCGACGATGATCAGCGCCAGCGAGAAATAGAACACGCGCAGTGCGCCTTCATCGCGCACCACGTTGCCGCCGCTGACCGTAGCGGCGTGGCCCTCCACCGCCATGCCAAGGTGCCCGGCCACCAGCAGCAGTCCGCCGAACACCACGGCCTTGCGCATGCCGAGGAAGCGGTCGGCCAACAAGCCGCCGACCACGGGCAGGCAGTACACGAGGCCGCCGTAGGCGCCGAGCACATCCAGCCCCGGGCCGTCGCCGAAGCGATGGTGCTGCAGCAGGTAGAGCAGCAGCAGCGCCTTCATTCCGTAGAACGAGAAACGCTCCCACATCTCGGTGAAGAAGCAGACGTAGACGCCCTTGGGATGGCCGAAGAGCTCGTCGCGCGTGTCGCGGGCGATGGGTAGGTCGATGACGGCCACGAAAGGCTCCGCGGGATGACGGGCGAGTATAGGAGCGCGGGCGTGTGCAGCATCCGGGCGTCATTCGCGGTGCGGGGCGAGACGCGCCGCGCCCGATGGCCCGCGATACCCCCGCGTATCGCTGCACCGCCGCATATTTGCCGCGTCCTGTCCATTTGCGCCCGGGTTTTTACAGTTCCCGGCGGCGGATGCGATGATCCGGGACCGCTCGATCCACCGAGTCCTCCTGGAGCTGCCGATGGCCTCGCCCGCGACGCCGCAATTGACCTTCCGAGCTGTCCTGCTGGCCGTCGTGCTGGCGGTGATCCTCTCCGCCGCCAATGCCTACCTGGGCCTGTTCG